>Ga0182024_10000214_pt1 | contig 140292 bp, 114 predicted proteins | sample P32metaG_FD_120480 | JGI IMG/M metagenome (GOLD analysis project Ga0182024, IMG submission 120480) | Permafrost microbial communities from Stordalen Mire, Sweden - P3-2 metaG (Illumina Assembly) | ecosystem: Environmental > Terrestrial > Soil > Wetlands > Permafrost | place: Sweden: Stordalen... | reverse complement strand
GTAGGAGGTCAGTTCCTCCAGCCCCATCGGCCCGCGCGCATGAAGTTTGTCGGTGCTGATGCCGATCTCCGCGCCGAAACCGAATTCGCCGCCGTCCGTGAAGCGCGTGGAGGCATTCCAGTAGACCGTCGCTGAATCGACTTCGTTGAGGTAACGCTCCGCCACCAGCGCGTCTTCGGTGACGATGCAGTCGGAATGCTTCGAGCTATACTTGGCGAGGTGATCGAGCGCGCCTTCGAGCCCGTCGACCACGCGCACCGCCAGCGTGAGATTGAGATATTCGGTCGTCCAGTCGGCCTCGGTCGCGGGATGGACGTGGATGCCCGTCACGGCCTGCTGCACCGTTTCGTCCCCGCGAATCTCCACGCCCTTGGCCTCGACCTTGAGCAGCAACTCGACCAGCAGCGTGTCGGCAAGCTTGCGATCAATCAACAGCGTCTCGATCGAATTGCATACACCGGGCCGCTGCGTCTTCGCGTTGATAATGATTTCCTCGGCCATCTTCGGATCGGCTGCGGCGTGGACGAAGACGGAGCAGACGCCGTGAGCGTGCTTGATCACCGGCACGTGGGCCTCGCGCACCACGGTGTCGATCAGGCTCTGGCCGCCGCGGGGGATGATAACGTCGATGAATTCCTTCTGGCGGCAGAGAAACGGCACCAGCGCGCGGTCGGTGTCCTCGACGAGCAGCACCGCGCCCGTGGGCAGCGATTTGCATTTCTGCACCGAGGCGACGAGCGCGCGGTTGGAATGGATGGCCTCCTTGCCGCCGCGCAGGATGGTGGCGTTGCCGGTCTTGAGGCAGAGCACGGCGGCGTCGATGGTCACGTTGGGGCGTGATTCGTAGATGATGGCGACGACCCCGATGGGCACGCGGACCTTGGAAAGGCGCAGGCCGTTGGGGCGTTCCCACCGGCGCATGATTTCGCCGAGCGGCTGAGGCAATCCGAGCACCTGGCGCACGCCGGTGATAATTGAGTTGAGCGACTTTTCCGTGATGCGGAGGCGGTCGAGCATCGCGGGTTCGAGCCCGGCCTGCTCAGCGGCGGCGAGGTCGAGCGCATTGGCCGCGAAAATCTCCGCGGCGTCGGCTTCGAGCTGGAACGCGATTTCCTCCAGGATCCCATCGAGGTGCGTGACCGGCAGCGCCGTCAGGGCCCGCGCGGCGGAACGCGCCTGCACGCAGAGATCGTGAATGTGCTGCTGCCCGGGCGTCAGCGCCGAGTCGGTGGAGGGGTTGGGGGCGTGCATGGAGATGGCGCTACTGAATTTTACTTAGTTGCAAATTTTCGAATGCATCCCATTTGTCGATAAATACCCGTGCCTCGGTAGAATATTCCATCGACTTGTGGAAGTCGCCTGTGTTCGACGCCATGTATGACTCATGCATCAGCGATAGTGCCTTATCGAGGTCCGGCTCCCCGATATTCGGCTTGTATCCTAAGTGCATGATGGCGTCGCCTGTTAGGTCATGGAGCACTTTTGCATTGATAGCATTCAAATTTTTTTGGAACTTCAAAATGGCCTGTTTTTTCGTTTCCAACGCCGCCAGCTCTTGAGTCTCACTCGGACTGGCATTCGAGTGACACATCAAGACGACAAAAAGAAAAATTAGTAGCTGGGATCTGCTCATTTCACTTTTGGTTACTGCGGCTGTCAGGCATGAAACATAGTCCCGACTTGCTCGCCTTGGCAAATGGACAGGAGCACATCCTTCTGACGGCCATGGGCGATCTGCATCGGAATTCCGACGGCATTGACCACCTTGGCGGCCTTGAGCTTGGACACCATGCCGCCCACGGAAGTCTGGCTGCGCGTTCCCCCGGCGAGCTTCTCGATCTTCGCATCGACGCCATGCACGTCACTGATCAGCCGGCCGGAACCGTCCGGCTTCGTGGCCAGGCCGCGGATGTTGGAGAGAATGATAAGCCGCGAAGCGCGGGCGAGCACGGCGATGTGGGCCGAGAGCTGGTCGTTGTCACCGAAGCGCGCGCCGACGAGTTCCTCGTAGGAAACAACATCGTTCTCGTTGAAGATGGGCACGACGTTTTGGTGCGAGAAGAGCCGCTCGACCGTGCGCTGGATGTTCGTGTAGAGCGCGCGACTGTCCATGTCGAGATAGGTGACCAGCACCTGCGCGACGCGGATGCCGTGGCGGCCGAACGCCTCGTCGTAAAGCCGCATGAGCCGGGGCTGGCCGAGCGCGGCGCAGGCCTGCAGCTCGTCCATCGCCGTGGGGCGTTTCTTCAGGCCGAGCAAACCCATGCCGCAACCGACCGCGCCGGAACTAACGACCAACACTTCAGTGCCGCGCCGGCGCAGTTCAGCGATCTGGACGGCGAGCTGCTCGACCTGGGGAATATCGATCTGGCCCTGCGCGATGGTGAGGATGCCGGTGCCGAGTTTGACGACCCACCGTTGCGCGGCCGAAGCGGCGCGTTTCACAGCGGGATAAAGGGGCGGACTTTCCGGTAAAGATGGAACGCCTGCAGCGCGTAGCCGAGCGCCTTGCGCAACGGCTTCTTCGCCTTGGCTTCATCGGCGCGCAACGCCTCGATAATTTTTTCGCGGTCGATCGGCTCCATCTTAGGCTTGGGCTGGCCACGCCGGGTGAGGTAGCCGATGCCCGAGAAAAGGAGTCCAATGGCGCTAGGCGCGGCCGCGGCCACCCAGGGATTGCGCCGCAGGAAGCCGAAGCCCTTGAGCGCCTGCTCGCCGTAGTGGATCGGCTTTTCCAGCTGGCGATAGGCCTGGGTGAGCTCCATGCGCTGCGAGTCGATCTGCGCAACGAGCGTCTGGCGGCGCAGGAAAAGTTCATGCCCGGTCTTCACGAGCTTTCCTCCGTGGTGATGATCGGCTTGCGGAGGCCGTCCACGTCCTTGCGCAATTCGATCAGGGTCTGTTCCAGGAATTTGGGCCGATGGGCGAGCAGGCCGCTGGCGATGAGACCGAAGACGATCGTGCCGAGACCATAAACGCCGAGGATGATGCTGAGCACCAGCACGCGCTCATTCCAAAAAATAACGAGGATGAGCATCGCCAGGAAAAAGAGCGATGTGCCCGCGCACAATAGCGCGGCCAGTGCCGACAGGATCAACCGCACGCCATAGTGGGCCTGCTCCTCGACTTCCAGCGCGGCAAGATCGTACCGCGTGCAGAGTGTCGCGAGCAACACGCCCACGAAGGACCGCATCGAGTTGAATAAACTCGGTGCGGGTACCTGCGCGGCGGGTTGAGGCTGGGCCATGGCGACGGCAGCGGTCTAGTCGTCGCTGCGGCGCAGGAACGTGCCGGCGGCAAATCCCAAGCCGAGCAGGAATCCGATCCCGGCGGCAACGCCGACGGCGTTCCAGGGATTATCGCGCACATAACCATCGGTCGCGGTCATGGCAGCCTGGCCCTTGTCCTTGGCCGTGGCACTGACGGCGGCGAGCTTTTCCTGTGCGATCTTGAGGCTTTCCTGGACCTTGACGCGTGCGTCAGCGGTGCGCTCGCCGACGACCGAGGCGGTCGCTTTGAGCAACTCCTGCACGTCCTTGGTGAGAATCTTCACGTCTTCCACAAGTTTGTCCCGGCTGGCAGCGGCATTGTTATTTTCCATAAGATTGATTCCTTTAAACCACTAAAGCCCACGCTCTTGGCCTAGGCAAGTGCCGATTGGCTCGCAGGCGTGGGCTGAACGCCTGAAAGGAGGGTCAGGCCAGATTGATCACAAACTGAGTTTTAGAAGAAGCTCATCCACCGTCATTCCATGATGAGCTGCGATAAGTTTGAGGATACTCTTGAATGTTCCGATCCTAAGTGGTGAATGATTAGGAATCGTGATATGGAGCTCACCGTCCCGCTGGGTGGTCAGGCGGATATGCGAACCGTCCTGTCGAATGCGTTCGTACTCCAGAAGCCGAAGCGCCTTGACCAGTTGTGCGCCGGAAACATCGCGCGGCGTCTTCACGCTGTCAGAACTTCGTCACGGACAAAATGCAATCGGATGATTTTGGGCATGGGACCCGGGACGCCATCGCCAAAATGGCAGCGAACCGCGTCCTTTACCATTTCCCGGAGTTCATCGAGCGTGCCGCCTTCGGTGACGATTCCATGTCCCAATGCCGTGGCGACAAAACCTCCATCAATCTCGTCTTCCTGGACTTCGAAGATGATCTCGCTCATGGAGCGAAGAGTACCCGTATCGAGTCCGAGGAGCAAGTCGACCGTGCGACAGCGAAGTCATTCCCTACTTCGTCGCCTGCTTTGGGCCGAGGACGATGAAGAGTTCGTCGAGCTGGTTAAGATCGGCCGTCGGCTCGATGGTGGCGTGACGGTAGAGACCGAAGCCGTTCTTGTAGTTCTTGGCCAGGGGCGGAACCTCGACCACCTCGCCCAGGCGCAGCCCGGCCGGGAAATAGGGGCCGAGGCCGCTGGTGACAACGAACTGGTGCACCGTGACCTGCGAGTTCTTGGGCAGGTAATTGATGATCACGCGCGGCTTCACGTCGTCGAAATTGCCCTGGCCCTGCACGATGCCCTGGTCGTGCGTGGTCTGGCCGTTCTGGTCCTGGATGGTGGCCGAGATGTTGCAGTTCTCGTTCACGAGCAGGATCACGTCGGTAACGTCGCCGGAAACCGTGCCCGTCTTGCCGACCACGCCGCGCGGCGTGACGACCGGCTCGTCGGACGTGAGCGAATACTTGCCGTGATATTTCGCGTCGAGCGCCTGGTTGACCGACCAGCCCACGTCGACCTGCACCGAGTCCCACCAGTTCGACGGCTCGCGCGCGATGACGTGGCAGGGCAACAGTTCGTAGGGCGAGGCCTGCTCGAACCCGATCATCTCGCGCAGGCGCGCATTCTCGGTCGCGCGGTCCTGCAGGAGCTGGTTGGCGATGGTGAGTTGATCGACCTCGCTATGCAGCTTTGCATTCTCGGCCTGCGCCTGGTCGAGCGTCGTCAGCTTGCTGTTCATGCCGCGGAAAAAGAAGACCGGCTTCTCCGCCAGGGAAACGATGGGGCCGACCAGCTCGAGCGCCTCCTTGCGCATCCCCTTCTGCATGTGGTCGGGCAGCAGGAGCAGAAAGACGATCAGCAGCCCCGCCAGGGCGAGGCCGACAATGGCGTAGACGTTTCTCTTCACCGGAAGATGGGCCGCACGGTCGTTCGACGGGGCGGCACGCTCACACGCGGCGCTCGGACTCGGCCGCCTTCTTCATGTATTCGAATTCCTGGAGGACCTTGCCCGTGCCCTCGGCCACCGCGCTGAGCGGATCCTCGGCGACATGGACGGGAAGGCCCGTTTCCTCGGCCAAAAGTTTATCAAGCCCGCGCAGCAGCGCGCCGCCGCCTGCGAGGACGATGCCGCGTTCGACCAAGTCCGCGGAGAGTTCGGGCGGGCAGCGCTCGAGCGTGATGCGGATCGACTCGACGATGACCTGCACCGGCTCCGCCATGGCTTCGCGCACTTCCTGCGACGTGACCGTGAGCGTCTTGGGCAGACCGGCGACGAGATCGCGACCCTTCACTTCCATCGAGCTTTCCTTGTCGACCGCGTAGGCCGAGCCGATCTTGATCTTGATGTCCTCGGCCGTGCGCTCGCCGATCATGAGATTGTAGGCGCGGCGCATGTAATTGATGATGCTCTCGTCGAGCTCGTCGCCCGCGACGCGGACACTGCGACAAAAGACGATGCCGCCGAGCGAGATCACCGCGACTTCCGTCGTGCCGCCGCCGATATCCACGATCATGTTGCCGGCCGCTTCCTGCACCGGCAGGCCCACGCCGATCGCCGCGGCCATCGGTTCTTCCATCAGGTAAACGTCTCGCGCGCCGGCGTTGATCGCGGAATCTTTCACCGCGCGTTTTTCCACTTCGGTGATGCCGGTCGGCACCGCGATGACGATGCGCGGGCGGCGCTGCATGCGGCGGTTGCCGCTGACTTTGTGGATGAAGGCCTTGAGCATGGCCTCGGTGATCTCGAAGTCGGCGATGACGCCGTCCTTGAGCGGGCGCACCGCGATGATGTCGCCGGGCGTGCGGCCGAGCATGCGCTTGGCCTCGTCGCCCACGGCGAGCACGCGCCGCGAGCCCTGCTTGATGGCGACCACGGAAGGTTCGCGCAGGACGATGCCGCGGTCGCGGACGTAGACGAGCGTGTTGGCGGTGCCGAGGTCGATGCCGATGTCGTTGGAAAAAATGCTGGAAAAGAAACTCATGAGAGAAGGATGGAAATCAGTGAAAATGTGCCCGAGACGTTGGGACGCAGCACGTCTGGCGTTCGACCCTGTTTAGGGTGGGCCGCCGGAGGCGTCAAGGGCGGTTTCCCCGAGGTGAACGAAGCGTTGTCCTGTTAATGGCGCACGGGCAGCTCCCGATGCGGAAAACTCACGTCATGGCGTCAGCAATAATTCGTCGTCGTAGCGATGGATGAGGTAGACGAGAATATTCATCGAGAGCTTGTAGCTGGCCATCGCGCTGGCGGGGGCGTAATTGCGGAAATAGCTCGCGGCGTGGTAGGTGAATCCGCCCGGTGTGTAGAGCGGCTGCTCGGGCGTCCAGTGGTCGCCCGGCATCATGCGCGCCTCGCGTTCGCTCCGCCCGGGGGCAAGCACCATCGTCATCATGTCGCTGTAATCGTTCGGGGTGTAGATGATCGCGGGCTTGCCATCGAGCTTGATGCATTCGATCGGGTCGCCGCGGTTATTCATGCCCCGGGGCAGATCTTCGATCTGGAATTTGGCCTTGGTGAAGATGTCGTGGTCAACCGGCAGCGACTCGAACTGCAGGTCCTTGTCGGGTAGCACGTATTTCATTTCGCGATGAAACGCGACGTCAAAGCGCGAGCCGTCGCCCGCGAACGCGCTGTCGCCCCAGATTGCGCCGCCGTCGATCAGGTATTCACGGAGGTTCTTGATCTCGGCCGCGGTCAGGTGGAAATCCCGATGGCCCGTGAAGAAGATGAACGGCGCCGGATGGTCGATAATCTCACGGCTGTCGAGGGCGACGATCTTGATTCCGTTGCTGGCCAGCTCGCCTTGGCTCCACTCGTCGACCTTGGCAAAAAGATTCGGCAGGGCACCGGAGGTGAGCTTGCCGTCGCGGAGGTAGTTGTTGCAGTTCCAGTCACCGTCGGCGTATTTCGCGAGATAGATCGGGAAGCGCATCTTGCCGTTCGGTTGTGGCCAGCTCCCCACCATCTGCTTGGCCGCCATGAGATTAATGCGCTCGGTGCTGTCGGGGCCAAGCCGCGGAGGAGCAGGGAGCAGCGAAGACTCATGGGTATCCGAATTTACAGGCCCGATCGGCAGCAGGTCTTTCGGAGAAATGCTCACGCCCGGGGCAATCGTATCAATGGTGTGAAGGGGGGGCACGGGGTCGTCAGAAACGGCGTTGGGCGCACGGTCAGTGGAATCGATCGGTGGATGAGGAATTGGCACGGACGCCACCTTTTGCCCGATGAAGACCGGGTCGGGCGCCTCGGGCTTGGGCGATGGAAAGACGACATAGCCCAGCACGGCCAGGAAAATGAAGAGGTGCACAAGCACCGCCAGCAGGAAAAAGAGCGAACGGTTCAACCGTTCCGAAAAGCGGGCGCCGAGCTGGTTCATGGGGAAAACTCCGTGCTGGCCAACGGCCATCAGCCTAAGGCGGAATCACCCGGCCCGCCATGCTTATTTCGGCTTAAGGAGCGAATTATGCGATGACGCTTTCCTAATGGAATTTCTATCCGCTCTTTCTCTCTGAAGATTGTCGCGGGGCTGAATTTTTCGTTCGGATTTCCGATACGTGGTCATGAGCGGGAATCATTCGATGATGCGCTCGAGGTTATCTTTCGATGTTCCCTGACTTATGGCTTGCGCACCCGGCATCGGGCCGATGCCGGGCTACCACTGCGGCCTCGGATCCGCACCTCTACATGCGAAGGCGCTCATCACGCATGCATCGCGCGATCAGGCTCAAAAGGCCTCAACCAAGATCGATTGCTCTCTCCATGAAGCCGTCACTCTATCCATGGAGCCTGCCGGGTCTTAATGGCAAAGTTCCTGCTTAAACGTCGTCCTGATTTTGTCACAAGTAAGTCTCGACTCCGCCCCGTTCGTTCCTTCCCAATAGCCTCCCCTACGTTCACATGACCACCATGCCCAAATTCCAGTCTCACTTCGAGGCCTCGGCCCCGTCGATGAAGAACTCCATTCTCTATCACCTGCGTTTCAGCCTCGCGCACGATCCGGTCACCGCGACGAAGCGCGACTGGTGGCTGGCCACGTCCAAGGCGGTGCATGAGCGGATCATCGACCGGATGATCGCGACGCAGGCGGTGCATCATGACCAGGACGCCAAGCGCATCTATTACCTGTCGCTCGAGTTCCTCATGGGCCGGCTTTTCTCCAACAGCCTGTACAGCGCCGGTCTCTTCAAGGAAACCGAGGAGGCGCTGGTGGAGCTGGGGCTTTCGGTCGAGGAACTGCGCGGCGAGGAATACGACATGGCGCTGGGCAACGGCGGCCTGGGCCGTCTCGCAGCGTGCTTTCTCGACTCGCTCGCCACGCTCGATTACCCGGCCATCGGGTACGGCATCCATTATGAGTTCGGCCTCTTCCGCCAGGAATTCAACAAGGGCCACCAGATCGAGCATCCCGACGACTGGATGCGCTACGGCACGCCGTGGGAAATCGTTCGGCCCGAGTTCAGCCAGTCGATCGAGCTTTACGGCAACGTCGAGAATATCTTCGACGACGAAGGCAACTACGTCCCGCGCTGGGTCAACACCAAGCGCATTCTGGGCGTTCCCTACGACATCCCGATCCCGGGTTTCGGCACCAACACGGTGAACTTTTTGCGGCTCTGGGAATCGCGCCCGTTCGAGAAGATCAATCTCGAGGCGTTCAACCGCGGCGGTTACAGCGAAGCGCTTTCCGAGAAGACGAAGAGCGAGACCGTTTCCAAGGTTCTTTACCCGAACGACAAGAGCGAGGCGGGCAAGGAGCTGCGTCTCGTGCAGCAATACTTTTTCGTGTCGTGCTCGCTGCGCGACATCATGCGGCGCTTCCATAAGCACCAGCGCCCATGGAGCGAATTTCCCGACAAGGTCGCGATCCAGCTTAACGACACCCATCCGGCCATCGCCGTGCTGGAGCTCATGCGCATTCTCCATGACGAGGAGCGGCTGCCGTGGGACGAGGCGTGGACCATCGTCACGACCACGCTCGCCTACACCAACCACACGCTGCTGCCCGAGGCGCTGGAAAAATGGAGCGTCGGGCTTTTCCAGCACGTGCTGCCGCGCCATCTCCAGCTCATTTACGAGATCAACCGCCGCCTGCTCGAAAGCGTCGAGGCGGCCTATCCCGGCGACTCGGAGAAGAAGCGCTCGATGTCACTCATTGAGGAAGGCGCCCACCAAAGCGTGCGCATGGCGAATCTCGCCGTGGTCGGCAGCCACTCGGTCAACGGCGTCGCCGCGCTGCACACCGAGTTGCTGAAGAAGCATCTCTTCCACGACTTCGACGAGTTCTATCCGGGCAAGTTCAACAACAAGACCAACGGCATCACGCCGCGCCGCTGGCTGCTCGCGGCCAACCCTCGTCTTTCCGAATTGATCACCTCCAAGATCGGCAACGGCTGGATCAAGGATCTCGACGAATTGCGCAAGCTCGAACAGTGGGCCGATGACGGCGAGTTCCAGCATGCCTTCATGTCGATCAAGCACGCCAACAAGGTCGATCTCGCCGCGCTGATCCTGCGCGAGTGCGGCGTGAGGGTGAGCCCCGATTCGCTCTTCGACGTGCAGATCAAGCGGCTGCATGAGTACAAGCGGCAGCACCTGAACCTGCTTCACATCGTCGCGCTTTACCGGCGCATTTTGCAGAACCCGGAGCTCGATGTGACGCCGCGCGTGTTCATCTTCGCGGCCAAGGCGGCGCCCGGTTACGACCTGGCCAAATGCATCATCAACGCGATCAACTCGGTCGGCGCCCGGATCAACAACGACCCGCGCGTGGGCGACAAGCTGAAGGTCGTTTTCCTGCCGAACTACCGCGTCTCGCTGGCGCAGCGGATCATCCCGGCGTCGGATTTGTCAGAGCAGATTTCCACCGCGGGCAAGGAGGCCTCGGGCACCGGGAACATGAAGCTCGCGCTCAACGGCTCGCTGACCATCGGCACGCTCGACGGCGCGAACGTGGAAATTCTCGAGGAAGTCGGCCCGGACAACATCTTCATCTTCGGCCTGACCGTGCACGAGGTGGAAGACCTGTGGAAGCGCGGGTACAATCCGATGGATTACTACCTCGCCGACGAGGAGTTGCGGGCCTGTGTGGATTGGATCGGCTCGAATTACTTCACGCCGGACGAACCGGGCGCGCTCGCTCCGCTGCAGCACACCTTCACCCATGGCGGCGATCCATATCTCTGCCTGGCCGATTTCCGCTCGTACTGCGAGGCACAGAACCGCGTGGATGAGGCCTATCGGGACAAGGCGCGCTGGGCGAAGATGGCGATCCTTAATACGGCGCGGGTCGGCAAGTTCTCCAGCGACCGCACGATCCACGAATACGCCCGCGAAATCTGGCATCTGCCGCAGGTGCCGGTGTGATCCTGTAGCGGCGGTCTATGACCGTCGCTCCCCTGCAGTCATCCTGAGCTCGTCGAAGGATCAGTTCCGCCTCGGTCAAGGCAACTGATCTGATCCTTCGACAGGCTCAGGATGACAGATGCGGTAGCGGACGCATCCTCTGTTCCGACCGGCGCTAGGGACAGCGCCGGCTACCGGCTCAATACACCGCGGCGCGGCGGAGGTTGGCGCGGTAGGGGCGCACGTCGATGTGGTCCATGCCGGCCGCCTTGGCAGCGACGAAGCCGGGCTCGGCGTCCTCAAAGACGAGGCAGCGCGCCGGGGCGATGCCGAGCGTGGCCGCGGCCTTGAGGAAAAGCTCCGGGTTCGGCTTACCGTGCTTCACCTGGTCGGAGCCGATCAAGTGCTTGATGTACTCGCTAGGCCCCACTTCCAGCCCGACGAAGCGCAGCGTGTCGCGCACGATGTGGGTCAGGCCGCCGGACGCCACCGCGACGTTCGCGTCCTTGCCGAGCGAATGAAGCGCGGCGATGACCTCGGGCACCGGGCCAATGTTCGGCAGCAGTGTAATGAAGTGCTCTTCCTTGTCGTGCGCGGTTTCCTCCGGCGGCAGGTTCCAGCCGAAGTCGCGGTCGAGCTTCGCCACAATCTCGCGCGCGGGCATGCCGCCGAAATGATAGAACAGCTCCTCGGTAAACTCGACCGGCGGACGGCCCAGCTTCTCGGTGAGCGACTCGGTCCACGCGCGGTAATGGACGGGCATGCTGTCGGCCAGCGTGCCGTCACAATCGAAGATGTAGCCGTCGTAGGCCGTGCGGTCGAAGGGAATGGTCATGGAAAAGTTGGAAGTAGTCTTGTCGAGAATTCTAAAGCCGTTTTCGAGCCACACCGAGCTGAACTGATCCTTCGACAAGCTCAGGATGACGAACGGTCATGCGCGGAAAATCTGCGGGCCGAGCATGATCATGATGAAGTGGCCGAGTACGTCGATTTCCATGATCGCAGTGCGGCGATCATCGACGGTCACCTTGCTGGACGCCGGGGCGTCTTCCTGCGTGATGCCGGCCTCGAGGGCGAGGATCAGGCGCCGGTCGTTCAGCATGGAGACGAACTCGTCGCGCTCAGCCGTGGTCATCTCGAAGGTCCAGGGCTCCTCCGCCAGCTCGAAATCGCGCAGCCACGATTCGGCCAGCTCGCGCCGCTCACTGCGCAGGTCGGCCCGCGATTCCGCCAGCACGTCGCGTGATTCCCCAGCCTCGCCGCCTTCCGCTTTCTGCGCGGCATCGCGGACCGAAACGCCATTCTGCCAGAAGGTGCGCAGCTCGGGCGAAAGCTCTGCAATGTCCTCGCGATAATGGCGCGCCAGCCGGGCCAGCACGTTCATGATGAACGCCGCCTCGGGCTCGGCAAAGCTCAGGCGCCAGCGATTATTGTCGAGGGGTTCGCAGGTCATGGTATCAGGCCGCTTCCTCCAGCGTCGTGTTGAGGCCGAAGGCGCGCAGGCGATGGACGATCATTTCCGATTTCTCGCGCGTTTCGCGGGCGACGACGCTCTTGCCGTTCTTATGCACCTCCCACATGTGGCGGGAGGCGTCCTGCTCGCTCATTTTCAGCACCGCCTTGAAGACGTAGACCACGTAATCCATAAGGTTGATGGGGTCGTTCCAGACGATGACCGACCAGCCGCGCGCGAAGGCTTCCTTCAGCTTACCCTCGACGTCAACGTCGGGCTCCGCTTCCGTCTGGGACATCACCGGGCCGCGCTGGATCATCATCTCAATATCTCGGCACGCTGGGATCAATATCCTCGCTCCACGAATCGATTCCGCCGGCGACATTCTTGATCTTGCGAAAGCCGGCATCGTGAAGCAGTTTCCACGCCTTGCCGCTGCGCGCGCCGTCCTTGCAGTAAAGCCAGATTTCGCGCGCGCTATCGAGCTCGTGCATCCGGGTGGGAAACTCGGCCAGCGAGATGAGTCGCGACTTGGGGATCTGCGCGATCTTGGCCTCGAACGGTTCGCGGATGTCGAGCAGGTCGATCTCGGCCGGCACCCTGCCCGCGTCGATCGCCGCTTTCACGTCCTCCACCTCGATTTCCTCGATGAACGTCGCCTTTTTCTGCGCGGGCGCCTCGCCGCAGAAGAACTGGTAGTCGATCAGTTCGGTCACGGTCGGCGACGGGCCGCAGAGCGGGCACTTCGGGTCCTTGCGCAGCTTGAGTTCCTTGAACTTCATCTTCAGCGCATCGAAGAGCAGCAGCCGGCCGATGAGCGGATCGCCCTGGCCGATGATGAGCTTCACCGCCTCGGTCGCCTGGATCGTGCCAACCACGCCGGGCAGCACGCCGAGGACGCCACCCTCGGCGCAGCTCGGCACCGTGCCCGCTTCCGGTGGCTCGGGGAAAAGACAACGGTAGCAGGGCCCGCGCGAGGCCCAGAACACGGTGGCCTGGCCCTCGAAGCGGAAGATCGACCCGTAGACGTTCGGCTTGTCGAGCAGCGCACAGGCGTCGTTAACGAGATAGCGCGTAGGGAAATTGTCCGTGCCGTCGATGACGATGTCGTAGTCGCGCAGCATCTCGAGCGCGTTGTCCGAACGCAGCGACGTGTCGTAGGTCTGGATGTCGATGAGCGGGTTGATCTCCTTCATCATCTCCACCGCCGACTGGGTCTTGAGTTTCCCCACGTTGTTCGACTTGTGGATGATCTGCCGGTGCAGGTTGGAGACGTCGACGGTGTCGAAATCGACCACACCGATCTTGCCTACGCCCGCCGCGGCCAGGTAGGCGAGGATGGGTGCGCCGAGCCCGCCCGTGCCGATGACAATGACGCGCGCGGCCTTGAGCTTCTGCTGACCTTCCATGGTCACCTCGGGCATGATGAGGTGACGGCCGTAGCGGCGGATCTCCTCATTGGTGAGGTGGACCCCTTGATAGGTCTTTTCGATGCGGGGAATGAAGCTCATGGGACGAACGACTACTCTAATAGCGTCGCCGTCTTCGGCAAGTCCATCGGTGGAGAACCGCCATGGACGCTCGGACCCAACTCCATCGCCCGGAGGTCGATGGCTACCGATGGAACTCAAACCAGATCGGGAAAATTCTGGAACTGGTCGAGGATATCGCGGGCGAAGCTGTCGAAATCGTACTCGCGGTTGCCGCGGGCCTCGAACATCGCGCCGGTCGCGGGCAATTCCTCCCACGGACGGGGATCGAGCAGCGAGTTACCGCTGTAACCAATGCCGATCTGCTTGACGAGATGGTTCACCGAAACGAGGGCGTGGGCGAGCAGTTGCCGGCGATGAATACGCTCGGGCCGTTCATGCTGCGCGACGGCGTCGACCATCGCGGGTGGCAGCTCGTTCTTCTTCATCCAGATCGCGCCGATTTCCGCATGATCGATGCTGAAAATTTCGCGCTCGCATTCGACGAGCGAAATCTCCTCCTGCATCGAGCGGTTCATCGTCGTGAAATAGGCGAAGGGATAGAGCTCGGCGAGGATCAGCTTGCCGATGTCGTGAAAGACCCCCGTGACATATTCCAGGCCGCTGCGGCGCAGGCTGAGGGCGTCGTAGAAAAAGTCGAGGAAGACGCCGGCGGCGATCTGGTGACGCCAAAGCGGCTTCCAGTCGAAGTTCGGGTATTTGGGGCACTCGAAATTGAGCGCGAAAAAGGTCAGGGCCAGGTTGCGCGCACGCTCGAGCCCGATGACCTCGAGCAGATCAGCCGGGCGCATCGCCGCGGCGCGCTCGTCGCCCTCCTGCGGGTTCATCATGAAATCGGCCAGAGCGCGCAGGGCCGGATCGTACCCGGGCACGCGCACGAGCGTTTCCTCCAGTGCCTCGGGGTCTTCCTCTTGCGGCTTGCAAAGGTCGCGGATGGTCGGGAGTAAGCGGTCGATCCTGAGCGGCTCGGCACGCGTTTCCATTGCGTCCATCACCTGCTCGCGGGCGATGTGGATGGACGTGTTGTCCTTGGCATCAAGCACCTCCCACTTCGTCTTGCCGGTCGAAAGCAGACCGTGCAGCGTCTGGGAATTCTGGCCGGTGCGCGGTTTGTTCAGCGGCTTGGGAGGCGGCGGCGCCTCGAGCGGGCCGGTCTCATAGCGGAACGTCTGCACGTTCTCGAGTGCGGTGCGCAGCTCGCGGTAATCGGCGAACCGATCGTCCGGCTTGCGCGCCATCATGCGCTTGAGGAGGTGAATCCAGCCCGTGGGGACGTGGGCGTCGTGGGCCACCTCAATCGGGAACGGCTTCTCCAGGTGCGCCCAGACGATGTCCTCCACCGTGGCCCCATTGAAGGGCGGCTGGCCGGTCATGAGATGGAAGAGCGTGGCGCCAAGTGAATAGATGTCGGTGCGCTGGTCGGTTGGACTGCGCGTGATCTGCTCGGGCGAGACGTAGGCCGGCGTGCCGAAGGCCTCACGCTGCGATTTCTCGCCCACGTCCTTGACGATTTTTTCCGCCAGGCCGAAATCGGTCAGCATGATGTTGTTGGCGTGGTCGATGAGGAAGTTGGCCGGCTTGATGTCGAGATGGACGATGTTGGCCTTGTTTGCGGAGTGAAGCGCCGCGATGGCGTGGCTGAGGAACCAGCGCGCGTGCGCCTCGTCGAACCACTTTTTCTGCTCGATATAATCGTCGAACGTCTCGCCCTCGATGTAGGCCATGCTGAAAAAGACGACGTCGCCCTCCTGCCCGGTATAGAAAATCGGGACAATGTTGGGATGGCGGATCGCCGCGACGGCGCGCGCTTCTTCCTGGAAGAACTGAACGTAGGCGGGATTCGAAGCGTACTCGGGGCGCAGGACCTTGATCGCCACGAACCGTTCCAGCGCGGGCTCGGTGGCCTTGAAGACAGTGCCCATTCCACCCTGGGCGATCTTGCTCGAGATCATGTAGTGCCCAAGCCGCGTACCGGGAACAAGATCGGAAAGCTGTAAGGGAGAGCTCATGACCATCTACCTCCTTATCGAACCGGCGGCCCTTAACCTAAGTCCGTTTGATGGAAAACTACAGGCAAAATTAAAAAAACGTCACCTACAAGTCATTTGATCTGAGCAGCTTTGCGCTCGGCGAGACACCTTGTCCCATCCGGACTGGTCCTACGTGGACTACTTGGCTACAGGCGGTGCGGCCGTCCGGGCCACATTTAGGGGCCGGTCATAAGCGCGCAAGAGCCCCTGCGCGACGCAATCGGCGTACTCGCGAAAGATGCTGGCGTAGGGCTTGCCATCAAAATTACGCATGCCGTCGTAGTCGCCCGCCAGCAGGCGCTGGTAGACGATGCGATTGTTCATGAAATAGGGCTCGGTGCAGACGACCGGGCCGTCGTATTCGCGGTTGGCGGCGAGGTTGCGCGCGACGACGTAGGAATTGCCCGGCAGGACCACGCGCGTGGTGGCGGAATTACCATACTTCACCGGGCCGAGATGCGTCTTGTCGACGAAGACGCTGGCGATGTCGGAGGCGACCTCAGCTTCGATATCGGAACTGTTCTCGACCATCTTGTACACGCAGCGCAGCTGCATTTCGGGGTCTTCCATCTCCGCGCGGGTATAGGCGCCGTGCACGAAAAAGATATTGTCGTCGGCGTCCGTCAACCGGCCGCGACCGCTGCCGGGTGTGGCATCGATGTAAAGCGTCACCGTCACGTCGGGCACCACGCTGTCGCGGATGCGGTTGCCGCGCTCGATGATCTCCGAGCAGCGGTAGAACAGGAAATCGGCCAGCTCATTGACGCGATGGCCGAAGAGCAGGTTGAGTTTGTCGGGCGGAAACCCGCGTAGTTTCGCGCCGTGGGGTGACTGGTCGACCAGGATCTCGCGCGCCTCGGGCATGAAATCGAGCGGCCGGTAGGGCGTCACCGGAACGGTCGAGTCGCGCACCTCGAAGACGTTCGCGCCGAGCTTCGTCAGCTCGTCCTTGAGCAGCCGGCCGGTGATCAGGTTGAGGTCGCCCTCGCGCACGGGCGCGCTGCCGCGATAGCGCGTGCTGCGCTCCTCCATCTCGGCCCAGGGACCACCGATGTGGCCCGGGTCGATGGCGATGCGCAGACCCTGGAGCGGCAGGTTGGCCGGATGCGTTTCGGCGCGGAACTCGGCGGGCGTGCGGAACCAGCGCGGCGCTGTCACGGGACTGCCCGGCGTCGCGAAGTGAAGGGTGAATTGCGGGATGTGATGGTCGTTCGTCGTCGGATAGAAAATGACGCGCTGGTCGTTGATATCGTAGAACGCCGGAAACGCCCCGAATGGATCGTAAAGCGTGTGCAGCTTTTCCTCGAATTGCTGGCGCGTGATGGTGCCCTGGTACGGATCGAGCACATACCAGGGATTGGGCGTCGGCAGGCGCGGGGCGCCGTCGGCGGTCTTGAGATGGCGCAGGCTGATGATGCTCGGCGCCGTGAGACTATTCGCCGGCGTGACGGCGGGATACGTGACCAGTGGCGCGTTATCCGGCCCGATCACGGGCACGGGTGCCGGCACTGCCGTCTTTGCCGGCGGAACCGCAGCGGTCTTCGGCGCGGCGTTCTTGGCTGACAGAACGGTCGCAATCGGCGCAGTGGCCGGGCTTGCCGGCGCACAAAGTCCGCAAAAAACCATCAGGCCGACCATCGGCCCTACGCGCCGAATCGGCCGCTGCCCCTGTAACATGGCGCATAAGCTGTCAGCGACCTTGCTAAAACGCAAGGGTGCAAATGGCCGGCAAAACGCCATCGCGGCGGTCTTTCCAAGAACCAGCCTTGCCCTTGTTCGCCGATGCCTCTTAGGCTCGGGGACGATGATCGATTTCACCCGCGCGTTCGAGTCGGCCTGGGAGCGGATGATGGTGATCCTTTTCCAGCCCTTCGATCTCAGCAAATGGTTCGTCATTGGCTTCAGCGCCTTCCTGGCCGGACTTCTCGCCGGGGGAAACGGGTTTAACTCCTCCTACCAGCCCAATACCCAGCAACAGCAGGCTTATGGGAACCTGTTTTCAAACAAGGGCTTCCCCAACGCAGGGAACTTCACCCCGTCGGTGCAATCAGTCACCTCGGGGTTTAATCACCTGTCGAGCGTCTTTCAGGGCGGCACGATCGTCCTGATTTTCGCGATCTTCTTCCTCTTTCTTCTAGCTTTCGTCCTCCTCCTTTACTGGCTGGGCGCACGCGGCCAATTTCTCCTTCTCGACAACATCGTGCGCAATCGCGGCGCCATCGGCGTGCCCTGGAAATTCTATGCCCGGCCGGCCAATGCCGTTTTCGGCTTCCTGCTCCTTTTGTTCGTCGTGGGCATCGGCGTGGCGATTCTGTTCGTGCTGCCCGGGGTGATTCTTCTCATCCCTTCCTTCCAATCGCATCACTGGCCCGCGGGCGCGACCTTGGTGATATTAATTCTCCTGGTCCTCGCCTACGTGGCGGTGATCATCGCGTACGTGGTCGCTTTCTTCCTTTTCCGCGAGTGGAGCATCCCGCTGATGTTCCGCAACGGCCTGACCGTGCGCGAGGCCCTGCTGGAAACGTGGAGACTGGTCATGCTCAAGCCCGGCTCGACGGCGCTCTTTGTCCTGCTGCGGCTCGCGCTTTGGATCGCGTTGGCCATCCTTTCCGTGGTGGCCTGTTGCTTCACCTGCTGCGTGGCGCTGCTGCCCTACCTCGGCACGGTGGTGCTACTGCCGGCGCTCATCTACGTCCGCTGCTTCAGCCTGGATTGCCTCGCGCAGTTCGGCCCGGCGTACGATATCTGGACCGTCGATGTTCCGCCGGCCAACCCGGTCAGCCCCCTGCCACCACTCGGATAAATTCGACCCGGTCGCCGTGCTGCAGCGTGCGCGCAGGCCAGGTGTCGCGCGCCAGCGTCTCGCCGTTCAACTCCACGAGCAGACGGCGCGCATCCAGGCCGCAACTCACGGCCAGTTCGCCCAGGGTCGTCGCGCCGTCCACCTGTCGGGCGCGGCCATTGACAAAGAGGCTGATGCGGCCGGGAGAAGTCGGTTCGTCGGTCATGGAATTATCGGAAATAGGAAAGGGAATTTTGACCAAATTACCAAATTACTAAATTGGAGGCGGAGAAAACAAAACCGATCGCTGAAAGAAAACGCCTGTTCCAGTAATACCTTGAGCAGTTTCCTAATTTGGTAATTTGGTAATTTAGTAATTTGGTCAAATCCGCCTCTTCAAAGCTCCCGCGTGCTGGCGCGCACGACGATCTCGACCGGCAGCTCGCGCGGCTCGACGGTGGCCCCGGCGCGCATCTCGCAGGCCAGACGCAGCGCCGTCTCGCCCATGGACACTTGCGGCACGCGGATTGTCGTCAGCGGGACGCGAAAATTTTCCGCCAACAGCCCATCGCCGAATCCGACCACCGACACGTCCTCTGGAACGCGAAAGCCCTGTTGCAGGAGCGTGCCGATCGCGCCCATGGCCACGCTGTCGTTGTGCGCCACCACGGCGGTGAACGGCGCCTTTTCCGACAAGGCCTGCGCCATGGCCGCGCGGCCGGATTCGATATCGCGCCCGGCGAGATAGACCCGCGCGTCGGTGTAGGCGATACCCGCCTCAGCCAACGCCCGCTGGTAGCCGCCGAACCGGCCCGCGCTGGACGAAGAGCCGTTCGGTCCCGCCAGGAAAAGGATGTCACGATGCCCGCGCTCGATCAGGTGACCGGTCGCGAGCGCACCGCCCTGCCGGTCGTCGCTGACCACCCAGCGCACGCGCGGGAAATTCTCTGCGCCGGCCGGGTAAGCCTCCAGCAGCACGGCGGGAATGTCGCTGGCGCGCAGCAGGTCCAGCGTCGCAAGCCGATGCTGCCAGCGCACGGCAGGGACGAGCAGCAGTGTCTCAATCTGCTGCGCGATCAGTTTTTGCACTTCGCGCATTTCGTTCTCGGGCCGGTCCAGCGAGTGGGCGAGGATGATTTGCAGGCCGAGCGCCTCGGCCTGACGCTCGATTCCCCAGACGAGATTGGAGTAGAAGGTGTGGTTGATTTGCGGCACGACGACGCCGACGAGGCCCGTACGCTGCAGCCGGAGATTCTGCGCCGCACGGTTGGGAAAGTAATGACGGCGCTTGGCCTCGGCGAGAACGCGGGCCTTGGTTGCCGCACTAATATCTGGCGCATCCCGCAGCGCCTTGGAAACCGCCATTGTTGAAAGGTTTAACGTTGTAGCTAGCTCCTTTAGCGTGGGCATTTTCTTATTTATTAAAAAAAATTCTTTCCGTCGATGAAAATGAACCTCTGCTTGCCCTAGCTATGCAACTATTCAAGGGGGAGCAATCTCTCCACGGGCGAATCCCCATTGTCCAAGACCATGGCCGGAACCACGTTAACACTCGCCCCTTTCGAAGTGGCCGCCGTGCACATGGCAAAATAACGCGCAGTAGTTGAAGGCAGGCCGGGCGCGGCGACGCCGCTTTAGGTGTGATCACGAGTGGCGATTCCCACGCAGACGATGCCCACGAGCACGTTTGCCTTTTCTACAAAGATCGCCATGCTGGACGGCTCATGCCGTCGTTCTGCCTTTTCCTGGTGCGTGCCTATCGCGTCTTTTTTACGCCGCTCAAGGTGATGCTCGGCCTGCAGGGCTGCTGTCGCTATGCGCCGAGCTGCTCGCACTACATGGAAGAAGCCATTTGCACCCACGGCGTTTGCCGCGGCATCGGCTTGGGCGCCAAGCGCATCCTGCGCTGCCACCCGTGGGGCGGACAGGGTTTCGACCCGGTGCCCCCGCGCCACATCAGCCGCGCGTAGCCGAAGAAAGATTTTATGGATCGTACCGGTATTATTGCAGTCGTCATTTGCGTTCTCGCGTACCTCGTGGTGAGCGCCGAGCTCAACCATCTTTATCCTCCCACCCATCTGCCGGCCAAGGCGCCCGCGACCGCGAACAGCACTTCGACCAACGCCGCACCGGCAGTTTCCGACGCCACGCCGACGACCCCGGTTGCGAATCCCGCCACCGAGCCGAAGCTGACCGCCGCGAGCACGCCCATCGTACCGCCCAGCGCGCCCGAGCAGTTGAACTACCTGGAGAACGACTACATCAAGGCAACCTTCACTTCGCACGGTGCCTCCATCAAGACGGTCGATCTCAAAAAGCACCACGAGGGCCGCAGCGGCGGCGGCGACGTCGTGCTCAACGAGCAGGCGCACAATAACATCATGGCTATCCAGGGCTGGCCGGGCGCCGACTCGACCGCCTTTCAGGTGCAGAGCACGCCGAAGTCGCTCACTTATACGACCACGCTGTCGGGCGGCGTGAACTGGACGCGTACCTACACGCTGGGCGCGGATTACGTCATCACCGCGCAGGACTCGCTGGCCAATACCGGCGCGACCGAGGCATTGCTGCCTGCCTACTCGATCAGCCTGGGCCGCTCAGAGCCCCTGCGCGTGAAGGGCAAGTACCAGACGATCTCCAACCGGTACGTGGGCGCGGGCTGGCTGACGACGAAGAACTTTCATCTCACCATCGTCGACGCCTTCAACCCGAGCGGCTGGATCACGAAGACGCCCGCCCGCGACCTGTTCGCCAGCACGACGATCGATCCCAACCCGATGCGCTGGCTGGCGGTGGAGGACCAGTTCTTCGCCGTGCTGCTGACGCCCGATTCGTTGCATCCGATGACGCAGGCGACGTTCCAGTCCTTCAACACGCGCGACGAGAACGGCAAGATCCCGATGACGGACGAGCCGAACATCGAGGCCTTCGCCGATTTCCCGGACCTGCAGATTCCCGCCGGGAAGACGGTGACGATGAACTACACGCTCTATACCGGGCCCAAGGAATACGGCCGGCTCAACGCGCTCGGCGACGACCAGGGCGAGCTGCTCAATTACAACGGCTTCCTGCCGTTCGCGCTGCTGATCGTGCCCATGCTGTGGGTGCTCCACTTTTTCAACAGCGTGGTCCATAGCTACGGCCTCGCCATCATCCTGCTGACACTGGTGATCAAGGGGATCACCTGGCCGCTGCAAAGTTTCGCCAACCGCTCAGCCAAGCGCATGCAGTCGCTGGCGCCGAAGATCAAGGAGATCCAAGCCAAGTACAAGGACCAGCCGGAGAAAATCAGCGCCGAGACGCTCTCGCTCTATCGCGATTTCGGCGTCAACCCGGTGGGCGGCTGCCTGCCGGCGTTCGTGCAAATGCCGGTCTTTTTCAGCCTCTATTATATGCTGCAGAACGCCGTCGAGCTGCGCGGCCAGCATTTCCTCTGGGTGAAGGACCTGACACAACCGGACACGATTTTCTCGCACGCCTTGGGATTCACGTTTTTCGGCATCAGCAACATCGTGATCAACCCACTGCCCATCCTGGTCACGGCGTTGATGGCGGTGATGATGCGCCTGACCCCGCAGGTGGGCGATCCGCAGCAGCAGAAGATCATGCAGTTCATGCCGTTCTTCTTCCTCTTCCTCTTCTATAATTTCGCCGCCGCGCTGTCGCTCTACTACGTGATCAACAATGCCGTCTCGATCATCCAGATTTACCGCAACCTGCGCAAGCCGCTGCCCGAGCTGAAGCGCAAGCCGAAGAAGGGGTAGCGTGCAAAGGTAGCCGCCATCGGCTCGATGGCGGTGCGCGAGGATAAAAGTATGGCCCGAGATCAAGATATCCCGAGCGCATCTCGATGGAGATTTCGTAGCGGGACCCTCGTCCGGACTCCGTCGCCCGGAGGTCGACGGCTACCGCTGATGCGCCGCCTTTTAGTTTCAAAGCGGTTTCAATAACCCAATCTCACGCTTTGGAGATGCGTTTCGTCTTTTCGTTTCCTATCATCCCGGCTTGAACGCGACGCCCCTGCCCGGCTTTTGGCGGTCGGGCCTTCTTCTCGTCCTGTTGACCCTGCTGCTGGCGCTGCCACAGGCCGCGCTGCTGCCGCTGCTGGACCGCGACGAACCGCGCTTCGCCGAGGCGAGCCGCGAGATGCTGCAAAGCGGCAACTACGTCGTGCCCACATTCAACTTCGCGCCGCGCTATGCGAAGCCGCCGCTGATCTACTGGTGCCAGGCCGCCGCGTTTTGCGTCTTTGGCGAAACCACCTTCGCCTCACGGCTGCCCTCGCTGCTCGCCGTGGCGGGAACGGCGCTGTTGCTCCTCGCGTGGGGCCGCGCACTCGGCTCCCACGCCGCCGGCCTGATTGCTGCATTCGCCTACGCCTTTTGCCTGCAGGTAATGCAGCAGGGCCGCGTCGCCACCGCCGATGCGTTGTTGATTTTTTTCATGACGCTGACCGGCTACGCGGGCTGGCGACTGCTGGCGATCGCGCGCGGCGAGGATGCGAGCCGTTCGTGGAACGGCTGGGGCTTTGTGCTCGCGATGGGCTTCGGCGACGGATTTCTGGCGAAGGGGCCCGAGGCGCTGCTGCCCTTCCTTCCGCTGCTTTTTTTCGCACGCGGGCTGGGCGCAAAAATGGCTGCGGCGTTCGCCGCACTGCTCGCGCTCGGGCTGCTGCCTGTCGCGGCGTGGGCAATCCCGGCCTTCGTGCAAACGCACGGCGACTATTGGCGCGAGGGCCTCGGCCACGACGTGGGCGACCGGATGGTGACCGGTTTCCAGGGCCACGGCGCCTCGACGTTCGGCTGGTATCTGCTCGGGCTGCCGCTCTATCTCCTGACGTTTTGGCTGAGCGCGCTGCCGTGGTCGCCACTGCTGGTGATCCATCGGCGTCAGCTTCGCGAGGCCGCGCCGCTGGATTGGACGACGCGTTACCTGCTCGCCAACGCCGCGCTCGTCTTCATCGTTTTTTCGCTGATGGTGACGAAACTGCCGCACTACACGCTGCCGGCGTTTCCGTTTCTCGCGTTGCTCGTCGCGCGCTGCTGGATGGCGGCGGGACGACCGCCGAATGCTCCGCTGCGCATCATGTTGATCTTCGCCCTGGTCCTCGCCGCCATCACACAGATTGGGCTGCCACTTGCCTTGCCGAACGGGGGGAATCCCTCGCCCGTCGGCGCGCTGGTGCGGGAGGCCGGTGAAACCCTGACGCCCGCGACGCATGTGGCGATGGCCGACTTTCGCGAACCGAACGCGGTGTGGGAAATCCGGCGGATCGTGCGCGCGCCGCTCGATGAGATTTCCGAGGCGGACGTCGCCTCCTATCTGCAGCAACCGGGGTCACGCGCCGTGATTATTTCCCAGGCGGCTCTTGGAAAAATTCTGGTCGATCCGGCGTGGCGAATTTATCGCGCACGCGGTTTCAACGCCGCGCGACTCGCACGGCTCGAACTGGCGCTGGTGATCAAACCGTAGCGCAGCTCACATGCGACGCGACGAACGCGGCGTGTCCCACACCGTGATGTTTCGCGGCGCGGACTCGCGTGGCTCGTCGTCTTCCGGATGCTCCGCGCGGTAGCGCATGAGTTCCTCTTCCTCGTACTCGGCGGCGATCCGCGGCCCCAGCATGGCGACGAAATAGTAGATCCATGGAATCAGGCAGACGATGATGTAAACCAGCTCGACCGCGTACAGGAAGATGCCGTCGACCGTGTCCATGTCATGGGGCTGACCCGCGAGCCACGACAAACCGAGAATGCCCACCAGCATCAGCAGCAGGAACGCGTGCCCGAGATGGCGCATCCCGCGCAAAATGACCTCCGCGCGGCGGTTGGCCTTGGCGTTGAGCCAGCCGAGTTTCCGCTCCCATTCCCAGTGGGGAAAGAGCTGCGCGATGAGGCCGTCGCCATGACGCAGGAACCAGAGGACGGCACAGACGCTGGCCACGGGCATCGCCACGGCGAGACATTGGCCGGCTGAGGGGATCAGGAGCGCCATCGTTGACGAATCTACGCCATGGGACGCTACTCGTCACCTTTGCGGATTTTCTTTCCGCAGAAACCGGGCTCCAGGCGCGGCATCAGCCGATTTTTGCCCAGGCGCACTCGCGCCGCGCGAATCTACTCGATCCAACCCAGAAGATTGAAATTCGCGGCGACCATGACCACGAGCAGGATGATCGTGGCGAAAATGACGGTGATGATGCCAACCGCGGCGGCCACCGTCAGGTTGAACGAGAGCGTGTGCGGCTGGATGATTTTCTGCAGGAACGAGGCGATCTGCGCCTTGACGGCGGTCAGCGGATTTTCAGGAGCCGGGGCCGTGGGTTCAACCATGCGTTCTATTTAGGCGCGGGACGCCCGCGCCGCAATCGCGAAATCGCCGCGGAGCCCGTTTAGCCGCCGAGGCGCACGGCGCGCAACGGGACTGGCATTCGCCATGCTCCCGGAAGGCTCGTGATTCACGCGAACTGCCGTGCGCAATTCACCGCGGACGATTTTTCGTTCGTCGTCCGCACGTTGGCCCGGTCGCAGCGTGACGCGGTTTCCCTCGTTTCCCTCCTGAGCGACGAGGCGGAGCGCGACGCGATCCTCGATCACGAGCTCGTCCACCGTTCGCTCGTCGACGACTCCGGCTGCCTCAACGTGTCGGCCGCGTTCTACTTTTATGTGCTGACGCGCCGCGTTTTGCGGCAGGTGGGGATCGAGGAACGGGCGTTGACCGATTACGTCGCGGCCGTGCTGCTCGCCTTTTCCAAGACCAGCCAGCTTTGCGCGCACCATGACAACCCCGTCACCGCGCGCAGTTTCACCTATGTCTCCGATCTGCTGACGCAACTCGCCGCTTGTCCGCCGGAGCAGGCTTTCGTGCTGCGGACCCATCTCGCCAATTACGCGCTGTTCTTTAGCGGCATGTTCGCGGAGCGCATCCAGTCGCACGCGGCGCGGCGTGGCGCGCCCGGCTTGAGCTTCTATGAATCGGTCGGCGGCTCTGCTTACCTGCACGTCGCGCAGCATCCGCAGGCGCGGCGCACCGACCTTCACACCGTTTTTGAGCAGCTCGGCGGCGGCTTTCATCGCGTGCGTGTGGCGCTGAATCAGCTGACCGATTCGCTGCTGCACCTGCACGCCACGCCTTCCATCCTGATCACGCCGCCATGACGCTGCTGCGCGAGATCCAGCTGCTGCTCGAGCGGACGTACGCGCCGGTCCCGATCAACCTGGAACTTTGCCTCATCGGCGACCGGCGCTGCGCAGCGTTGACGCAGCGGGCGGGCCCGGACGCGGCGGACCTGGCGCCCGCGGGCCGCACCTTCCTGCGCCAGGAAGGCGATGCGCTGCACCTAGCGATCTTCTACGCCGCTCCAGTGATCGCCGAGCTGGAGGCGAACGATCCGCGTTGCGCGATTAATGAGCGCAATATCGCGCCGCTCATTACGTTCATCGAGGAGATCGCCCATGGCGTGCAGGCCGCGCTGCTTTTCCTCGAGGGCGAGCGCGCGATCGAGACGGAGTCCTACGCGCGCAATCTCGAGACGCAGGCGCGGGTGGACACATATCTCGTGCTGAGCAAATTAGCCGCGCTACTCGGCGGCGGCGAAATTCCGCAGCGAGTCGGTGCATGGCTGCGCAGCCAAGTGTTCGACCATGGCTACCGGCGCTTGGGTAACGCAAAGTTGCGCGAGCGCTATCACGCCGCGCAGCTTTGCGCGCGCGCTTTTCTGCGCCGCCTGCGACGCATCCCGGTTCCCGAACGTACTCAGGTTCTGCGTGATTTCCGCGCCATGAACTGGGACGCGAAGCAGGCATTTCTGCGCCCTGCTTGAGTATTGCTGAGGCCCGCGCCGAATAACGGCGCGAGCCCTCCAAGGATCTTCATCTCTGCAGGAAAAATCTTTCCAAAAATTTAGGATTGACGTGTTTCCTAACGTAACACATAAGGAATACATTATGAGTTACAGAGAGAGTCAAATTCTCGAATTTCTCCCATGGGCGCAACGCTTCGCTCGCTCCTGCGCCGCGCGATTGCCGGGTTACCTCGACCGGGACGATCTTCAAAGCGCGGGTGTGCTCGGCTTTCTCCGCGCTGCATCACGTTACGACGGCGACAAGGGTGCTTCGTTCCGTGGCTTTTGCGCGGTACGAATCCGCGGAGCGGTCCTCGATGAGTTACGGCGGTGGGACTGGGCGCCTCGCTCGGTCCACAAAAATAACCGACGCATTACGCGTGTTACGGCCGTGCTCATCGAGCAACTCGAACGCGAGCCGACGCCTCGGGAACTTGCCGCCGCTTTGGAAATGGAGATGGCCGAGCTTCTGGTTTTTCAGACCCTGGCGCAACCCCGGCAGTTGGTTTCGCTGGATGAGGCATCCGAGAATACGCGCGGCGAGACGGGCCTGCCACTGTCCGAAAGACTAGCCGACGCCGCGATGGCCAAGCCCGATGCAGCCTTATTGAGCGCGGAGGGCCGCCGCGAATTGCGCCAGTGCCTGCAAAAACTTCCCAAAACGCAGGCCACGGTCGTCACCATGCACTACCTGCAGGGCGTTCCACTGCGGGACATCGCTGCGATGCTTGAGGTCACGCCCTCGCGCGTGTCGCAGCTGCACCACCAGGCGCTCGCGCGGCTGCGCTCGGCGTTGCAGCGGCTGCACGCGGCGGCTTGACGTTCGCATCACAGAGGCGGTCGCACCTTTTCCTGGCGCGCGGTTGATTCGCGATTGTACGGCATGCGAACGGGCTTATGATTTGGCATGAAGATTTTTATCGATAGCGGTGATACGGAGGAGATCAAGGAGGCGCAGGCGATGGGCCTGGTCGACGGCGTCACCACCAATCCCACTTTGGCGGCCAAGAGCGGCAAGCCGTTCAAGCAGCTGATCATGGAGATCACCGAGATCGTCGACGGGCCGATCAGCGCGGAGGTCGTCTCCGTCACCGCGCCGGAAATGATCAAGGAGGGCGAGGAGCTCGCCACGTGGCACAAAAATATCATCGTCAAGATTCCGCTCATCGCCGAGGGACTGAAAGCGGTGAAGGTGCTGACGAGCAAAGGCATCAAGACCAACGTCACGCTCTGCTTCAGCGCGGGCCAGGCGCTGCTGGCCGCGAAGGCGGGAGCGACCTATGTCAGTCCCTTCGTGGGGCGCCTTGATGACATCGGCACCGAGGGCATGGATGTCATCCGCGATATCCGTCTCATTTACGACAACTACGGCATCGAAACGCAGATCCTGACCGCCAGCGCCCGCTCGCCCATGCACTTCCTGGAAGCGGCGCGCATCGGCAGCGACGTGATCACGGCGCCGTGGTCCGTGCTCAAGATGCTTGTTCATCATCCGCTGACTGATGCCGGCCTGAAGAAGTTCCTGGCCGACTGGGAGAAAGCCAAGAAGTGAACCCGGAGGCCGCGGGCCGCGATGGTGCGTCCGAAAAACCTCCGTTTCGCACCAAAGTACTCAAACCACCACGCTTCATTCCGGGCCAACCACGTATCGTGACCCATCCACCCATCGATGTCGTCGCCGGCGTCATTCGCCGTGAGGGGCTGCTGCTCATCACGCAGCGCATGCCCGGTGACACGCTGGCCGGCTACTGGGAATTTCCCGGCGGCAAGGTCGAGCGCGACGAGGACCTGCCCACCGCGCTGCGGCGCGAGCTGCAGGAGGAAATCGGCGTGGAGGTGGAGATCGGCGTGGAACTGCAGCGCGTCGTCCATGCGTATCCCGACCGCGACGTGCGACTCTATTTTTTTGAGGCGATCCTCATTTCCGGCGAGCCGAGGCCGATCGAGGCAGCCGACCTGCGCTGGGTGCGTCCGGACGAGTTGATGAATTACCAGTTTCCCAAGGCCGACCTGCCGTTGCTGGAACTGCTGCGCGGCAACGGGACATCAGCAGCTCAATAATTCTCTGCGCGGAAGCGCCATTCCAGGTAGCCGCGCGGCGCGATCTCGGGCGGTCAACCTGTCAGCGATTCACCGATGCCCACGGTGCGCAGGAAGGACGCGATGCGGGAACGCGCTTCCAGTCCCTCGATCCAGCGCGGCGGAATGGCCCGCTGGCCGTGGGCCGCGCCGAGCAGCGTGCCCAGCACCAATCCGCGCGCGGCCGAGTCGCCGCCCGCCATGACATTTTCGATCAGCGCGGTTTCGAGATCGTCGCCGTGGCGCAGCAGGATGGCGAACGCGGCCGGCAGCGCCTTGTCCAGCGGGCACGATTGGCCCAGCTGCTCCACCGCCTCGACCGTGGGGATGCTTACGACCGCCTCGGCCCGCCGCAAGTAATCGGCCGCGGGCAGCGCCTTGAAGGAGAGATTCGCCGTCGTGCGCAGCGCGCTCGGAATCGAGATGCCGCGCAGGAGAAGAAAAACGGCGCGGGTGATGAACTCGGCGGTATCCAGCGCCAGCGGCGAGGCGTGGGTCAGCGCGGTCTGCGCACGCGCGGCGCCGATGACCAGCGGCGCGTCTTCTTCCCGCAACGCCAGCAGCAGCGGCGCGATGCGGCCCGGGCCGCCCAGCTCGATCGAGCCGGAACCGGCGTGCGTGAGCCCCTGCCCGGCTTCGAGGTGCGTGAGTGTTTCCTTCGTGGCGTGGTCGCGATAGGCGCGCGACTCGCTCCAGAATTCGCGCCAGCGCCGCGCGAAGTCCTCCATGACGAAATTTCCGCCGCAGGCCTCGAGCGATTCCATCAGCACCAGCACCTGGTCGCCGTAATGGGTCTGGTCACCGCGCCCCTTGCCCGCGTGGTAACCATCGGGGGCCGGCGCCTCCAGGTCGGTGGTGCGGCCGAATTTTTCCGCGATTTCGTCCTGCTCGTAAATCCAATGCGGCCCCAGCGCCAGCGAATCGGCGGCGAGAGTGCCCTCGAGCAAACCGGCATAACGCTCGCGCAGGGACAGCGGCTGGGAGGTGGAGAGCGAGGCCATGCCCCAACCTAAACCGCGCTCTGCCGCCTTGCATCCGGAAAATGACCGGCCTGCACCGGAAGCGCGCAGCCGCCCCATCCGTCTCGTCGAACTTCTGCCGAAATCTCCGTGACAAAGCGGTCGGCATCCGTATGCTGACCCTCCCTGCACTCGTGGCGAAATGGCAGACGCGCACGCTTGAGGTGCGTGTGGAGAAATCCATGGGAGTTCGAGTCTCCCCGAGTGCACTTACCTCACTGAAGGCTAAAACCCTTCAGACTCACCTCGTTCCATCTGTGGATTGGAACCTACAAGCGAGCATGCAAAGAATGTTGTTCATCTTCGCATTGAGCCGCATATCCTAAGAGCAAGAACCCACGTAAATGGAAAATAACCCGGCTTCCGAGATCGATTTGAAGCGAAAAGAAATCGAATCTACTTTTAAGCTGGCTTGGACAGAGTGGGAGCTTATTCAAAAAAAAAATTGATAGCGTAAGTACGTTTCCATTTACGGTTAAAACGTGGTCAGTAGCAACATCTGGAGCTTTAATCGGATTAGGCAAAGGATTCGATTTTCCTCCAGTATCATTGTTTTTCTTCACATTTGTCCCATTTCTTTTCTGGGCGGTTGAGGGAAAGCACAACCAAATTCGAGGTGCGCTGAGTAAACGCGCAGAGGCTCTAGAACGGTTTCTCGAAAAACTGAGCCAAGCTGAAGGAGGCTTGGGGCATCAACATCTGATTGGCCGTGGGATAGGTCGAATTCCCAGCGTCGCACTTTGCATCATCCAAGCAAATGATCGACTTAAAAGGGAGATATTTATATTTGAACCTGTGAAGTTGCCTGGAAAAAGAACGATTTTCCCGTTTGAGCATAATGGTCATCTCGTTTGGCGACGTTGGATAGTGCCCATTAGTGATTACCTTTTTTACTTTGGCCAAGTTGCTCTGATATTGGCGCTGGCCATAGTTCTATATTCTCAATCAACATCGTTAAAACAGCAGAAATCTACGGGATTATAAAGTTGACGCGCAACTCGCTCGTGGTATGATGTGGGCATGTTAGTTCTTCTTTTGGTTCAACTTTTTGACGTGCGCCTTGATGTGATTGAAGCCTTTCGGGTGAAAGACTTTCTTCATCACTTCCTCGGTAGTCATCTCGTGAGCCTTCTTTTCTTTTGATTTACGCATATGAAAAAATCTCCTTCAGTTAAGCGCCAGCCCAACGACATGAACCTTATTAAGCTGGTCGAGGAATTCTCCGAAGAGAATCACGCTCGGCATTACCTTGAAGGTCTTCGCTGGCCGCAAGGTGTCAAGTGCCCTCGCTGCGAAAACGCGAACGTGTCGGCCATTAAGGATCGCCCACAGTATCGCTGCAATGCCTGCGAGTATCAGTTTTCCGTCAAGTCGGGCACGGTGTTGAACGACAGCCATCTCCCTATTTGGAAATGGTTCTTGGCCGTCTATCTCATGACCGATTCCAAAAAGGGAATGAGCGCATGCCAGATTCAGCGGTCGCTGGCCATCTCGTATCCTACGGCATGGTATCTCTGCCATCGCATCCGCTCGGCCATCAAGGAAACCAACCCGGCCCCGCTTAAGGGCACCGTTGAGGTTGATGAAACCTACGTTGGCGGCAAGCGTCGCCACGTTGGGCGCGGCTATCGCGGAAACAAGGTGGCAGTCATTGGCGCTCTGGAGCGCAAAGGCCCGGTTCGCATGGAAGTTCTGAAATGGGTTGACCGCGAAAAGCTTCATGGCTTCATCCACAAGGCGACGGCTCCCGATACGAAGAACATTTATACCGATGAGCATGTCGGCTATCGCGGTATCGCCGATCACGATACGAACCACGGCACGGTCAACCATTCGCAAGAGGAGTGGGTGCATGGGGACATCCACACCAACGGCATTGAAAGCGTTTGGAGCCTTCTTAAGCGGTCGATAGTGGGATCGTATCATAAAGTGAGTGTGAAGCATTTGGATGCCTACCTAGGCGAGTTGGAGCACAGGTTTAACAATCGGGAGAACAAGTTTCTGTTTCGGGACACGTTGTTGACGTTGGTTGAGGCGAAAAAGCTGACGTATAGCGATCTTACGAAGGCGGCTTAATCTTTACGGATAGCCAACGTAAAGAATTAAATTCTCGTGCTGTTCTTTCATATCGTTCGCGAGTGCGTTAATTCCCACGCTCATTAGGGCGTCCTGTAGCTCTTTGGCTCCCGGAGGGGTTGTACCTTGGTTTATCAAGAGTTCCACTCCTTGGCCTTCGCTCATAGTTATGACGGGCGTGGCGTCAGTTACAGACCAACCAGCCTCAGATAGAGCGGACTTGATCTCCTCAGAGTAGTTTTGGATTTCGCTATTTATATGAGCGTACCTTATTGCAACCGGAAAGCTCCCCGCGGCTTTGAGCGCAGCAATCAGCCGCTCCCTTTGATCAGAAGATAAATGCCTGGCGGGTATTCCGCTATTTGATAATTGGCCGGAAAGGCCAGAGATCATGGGGGTTATATCCGATTTAATTTCCCTGCGTAAAACCTCGTTTCGATCCACCTCTCCGTAATGGAAAGCCCCCACGAAAATAAACGCGAAAGTTATAAGAGAGCCACACACTAACCGGGGCAACCAAGCTCCCGCGTGCGTTAGACAAATAAAAATTAGAATTCCCCATGAGATAATAAAGCAGGGGTAAAAAACCGCAGCGGCGTTATCTACCGCCGCCGGAAAACATACGATGAATGCCGCAGCAAACATCAACCCCTCTTTCCTGCTAATTCGGATTCCAGACTCTTCCATAGTTCACTAGCGTGAACTAAACCGCGCATGGCGTCAACTTTATAATCCCGGAAATCTACACCTGCAACAAACAAGCAAACGAGCCCGTAAGAACATATTTGCATGAACACTATTGGTAGAGATGAGTTCAAAAGAGTGGAACGCGCGATATTTGCACTCAATGACATGGATTATGGCGATTTCGCCGAGGCTGAGGTTATCACTGATAATCTAGCATCCGAACTCCGATCCGCACTCATTCCCAAGAAAAGCGATCCCTTTCGGACTTACACTCCCACGCTTTTTGAAGTTCTAGAGGTCTTAAAAAATAAATATAATCTCTCGGATGATGCTGTTGAATCTGGATATACGTTAAAGAAATTTCTTCACGACACGTATGAATTTGATGACGAGACGATAGAATTTCTGAGAGAGTCGGCGGAATATCTGGTTGTGGAATTATCGTCTTTTTTGGGACAGAATTACCATGTCACCTGAAAAATCTAGAATCATCACTGAGCTTAAGACAAGGGAATTTGATTGGTCTAAAATTGCAGAGCAGACCAGTCAGATTATTCTATTTGGCTCTTGGGCAATTTCAGCACAATGCGAATTTTCTGACATTGATCTGCTTTGTGTTGGAGAAGGATCTCGATTTAAGTCATCCTTATTAGACATAGTATGGCGAAGTCCACAACAGCTGTTAGCGGATAAGTGGCTTGGCTCCGAATTGGCGAATCATATTGCGCATTATGGTTTATGGCTGCATGGGCGAGACGATTGGGGTTCAAAAGTTTATTATTCAGAGCAAGCTCTATTGTTCAAACGCCGATTGATTCGGTCGCGCTTTTCAGCGTTATTTCGGTTGTGGCCGACCTTGTCGCCGGCCTACAGACAAAAGCATGTCGTGAAACTTAGAAGGGACATCCAGCGCCTCGCTCTTATTAAGAGTAGAAGTCCGATGAAACCCTCGCCGCTATTGGATCGTGAGTGGATAGACTCTTCGCCATCAGTGGCCCACCTGATCGATATACTAAAAAGGAGCAACGAGAGTAGCCTTCTAAAGGCTTCCGACTTAGAAGTGACCTCGCAATTCATTTTAGCGCCTGATTTTCGTTGAACTTCAGCTAACATCAATCATCGATTATTTCCTCAAGAAATTTTCAAAGAGGAGCGTTACAAACGCGGCGTCCCATTTGCGAAGCGGGAATGTCGCTTTAGCGTAGGATGCCGGACATGACTGCGCGACGTAACCCCATTCCCGAATCCAGCGCCATCCCGGCGTCCTCTCCACAGCTCAGTCATGGCGGACTGCGGCGAATCGTGCGGTTTGGAATCGTCGTCTCGGCGATCCTGCTGGGCGTGAATGCGTTTGTTTGCGCGACGTGGGGCCACTTTTCGGGGATGCGCGGCTGGCTGGCTTGGCAGGCGATTCCGGGTGCGCTGGCCGTGGCGTTCATCGCCACCACCATCGTTGGGTTTCGATTTTCCAATTCGCTTCTCCGGTTCGTCTATGCCGTGTCGGCCGCGTGGCTGGGCGCGCTGAACTTTGCGTTCTTTGCGGCGGTGGCCTGCTGGATCGTGGATGCCATCGCGGGGCTGGCGGGCTGGCCGTGGTCGCGCTTCGATATCGCGGCGACGCTTTTTGGCGTGGCGCTGGTGGCCACGGTCTATGGCCTCATCAATGCCGCGTGGCTTCGCGTCACCCGCGTGACGATCAGCCTGCCGAACCTGCCGGAAGCGTGGGTCGGCCGGATCGCCGCGCTGGTGACTGACCTGCACCTCGGCCACCTTTCCGGGCCGGGATTTCTGCGCCGCGTGATCGCCCGGCTCCGGTCCCTGCAACCGGATGCGGTCCTGATCAGCGGCGACATGTTTGACGGATCGCCGATCGGACTGGATCGGCTGGTCGCGCCGTGGCGCGAGTTCTCGGTACCGCAGGGAATTTATTACGTGACCGGAAATCACGATGAATTTGCCGACCGGGCCCTCTTTTGGGATGCCGTCAAACGGACCGGCATTCGCGTGCTGAACAACGAAAAGATATCCATCGACGGCCTGCAAATCGTCGGCGTGCACGATTCGGAAGCGAGCGATCCCCAGGAACTGCGCCGCATCCTGCGGTGCGCGCAAATCGATTCGCGACATACCAGCATCCTGCTCGCCCACCAACCGGCGAATCTCGCCGTGGCCGAGGAGGAAGGCATCTCGCTTCAGGTTTCCGGTCACACGCACCAGGGCCAGATGTGGCCGTGGAACCTGCTGGTGACGCGAATCTGGGGACGCTTTGCCTACGGCCTCAATCGCCTCGGCAAACTGCAGGTTTACACGAGCAGCGGCGCCGGCACGTGGGGCCCTCCCCTGCGCGTCGGAACCAAGGCCGAGATCGTTTTGATCCGGTTTGCCCGGGGAACGTAAAGGCGTTCGAGAAGTGGATGGAACCCACACTCGCCGCCCGCGATCTACAGAAAACCGCCCGCCGCTTGCAGCGGAGCCTGAGCGCCCTCCTGGGTCACCCAGACGGCGACGGCTGTCTGGCGCCCGGGCATGCGATTCGCGGGCAGAACGAGAGTGGCGCGCGGCGTCTCCCCCGGCATGGCGGCGTCCTGCAGGGACAACACGGCGAAGTCGTGGACCAGATGGCGGCCGCTGTTTTCCCCCGCCTTCACGTCAGAGGCGATATTCATTCCCAAGAGCGCTGCATGGGCCTGCCAGTGACCGGTCGCGCCCTTGGGCGGTTGGTAGGTGATCTCGACCTGGCGGCCTTCGCGAATGACCGCCGTCAGCGTGCCCGCATCGTCGACCGACTTGGAGATTGAGGCCAGGTCACGCGCGCGCCATTCACGTCCGTCGAGCACGAATTCCGGCGTGTAGACCGTGTCGGAGCCCCATGATGCGGCGTAGTTTCGCTGGCGCCCGGTGAAACCGGGCTTGGCGAGCGAATCAGGCCAGCCCAACCCGTCCCAGTAATCGACGTGAAAGCCCACTGGCACGATTTCCTTCCACAGCCGGGGATTTTGGCGCAGCGCCGAGAACCATTCCTCCGCAGGCGGACAACTCGAGCACCCTTCCGAACTGAAAAGCTCCAGCAAGTGCGTCTGCTGCGGGCCGCTGGTGACCGTTAGCTCGGCGCCCTGCGCAGGCCCGGCAACGAGAAGGCCCCACGTGATGGAACAAATGAGCGAGAGGGGCATACGCGAAAGAAAGGACTTCATCGGCTTCTCTTGATACGATCCGGCGCCCCACAAGGACTGGAATGATTTCCTGGCCTGTCACGATTTTTTCAGGGCCCTCGCCATCGGAAATATTTCCGCCGCGAAAAATCTTTTGTCCGGCCGCTGTTAGTGTAGCGTGATTTCCGTGAGTTTTATTCCCACCATCCCGATGAAGCGAGCGGCCGCCCGCATGGCGTGGCACGCCGCCGTCGTGCGCTTGGGAGCAGTGGGCTAATTCGTTATTTGCGGCCCACCCTCCGAAGTTCGGAGTGGGTCTTTTTCTCACTCTCGAATTTCGGCGGAGGCTGTTCTCTCCGCCATGAAAACATCCTCGTCTTCGTCGTTTAATCCCCGCTCCTCCTGCGCGGTCCCGCTGGGCTTTGCCTTCATGTATCTGGCCTGGGGTGCCACCTACCTGGGCGTGAAATTTGCCATCGTGGACCTGCCGGTTTTCCTGATGAGCGGCGGTCGTTTTTTCCTGGCCGGCGTGTTGCTGCTGGCGGGCGTGGCCCTTTTCGACCGGGCGGGTTTTCGGCGTGGCACGCTGCGCGAATGGCGCGATGCGGCGGCGGTCGGCTTGCTCCTGCTCGTCTTCGGCATCGGGACGGGCAACTGGACCCAGCAGTATGTCAGCTCGAGTTTTGCCGCGATGGTCTTCAGCGGCGTGCCGCTCTGGATCATCGCGATTGATTGGCTCCGGCCCGGTGGCCGCGCGCCGACGCGCACCGTGGCGGCGGGACTGCTCCTGGGCTTCGCGGGCATCGGCCTCATTTTGGCGCCGGGTGCTGGCTCGGGCGGCAGCGTGCAACCCGTTCATGTCGGCATCAGCTTGCTGCTCGTGCTGGCCAGCGTGGCATGGGCGGGCGGTGCGATTTCCTCGCGCCATGTGCAGGCACGCGGTTCGGCCCTTCTGGCGACGGCACGGCAGATGATCGTGGCGGGCGCAGCACTGCTGCTGGCAGGCGTGATTCACGGCGACGTCGCGCGGGTCGACCTCGCCACCGTGCGGACAAGCGCGTGGCTGGGCTTCGGCTATCTGGTCGTGATCGGCTCGCTGGGCGGCTATCCCGTTTACCTGTGGCTGATGCGGACGTGTCCGCCGGCCAAGGCGGCGACGATTCCGTACGTCAACCTGCTCGTGGCGGTTTTTCTCGGCTGGACGCTGGGCCATGAAACGATCACGCCGCGGTTGCTGGTAGGGACGGCCATCGTGTTGGTGTCGGTCACGCTGGTGCTGCGAGCGAGGACAACGTCGGTACCGGCGGACAGTCCCGACGCATCTATTGCCCTGGCGGTGGCGGGCGATTAACGGCCGGCCGGATTTTTAATTTGCCAGTTGGTTAATTAACTGACAGGCTTATCATGATGTCCGCCGCCTGTCTCGATGCCACGTTTGCCGCTCTATCCGACCCGACGCGACGCGCCATCCTCGCGCGACTGGCGCGGGGCGAGATGTCGGTGAAGGAGCTGGCGCGGCCATTCAAGATCAGCGCGCCGGCCATCACCAAGCACCTGAAGGTGCTGCAGCGCGTCGGCCTCATCTCGCGCGGGCGGCAGGCGCAATGGCGTCCCTGCCGGCTCGAGGCCAAGCCGCTAGAGGACGTGGCCGAGTGGGTCGAGCGGTACCGCCGCTACTGGGACGGGAGCTTCGATCGCCTGGACGATTATCTTCAGGAACTTCAGCAAAAGGAAAAGAAGCCGAATCGTAAATAGATAACAGCGTAGCGGACCCGCGCACCCGGAACCCCTTCGTCATCACCTCAACCCTCCACCCCATCCACAACATGAAACTGAATCCCTACCTCCACTTCAACGGTAACTGCCAGGCGGCCTTCGCCTATTATGTGAAACATCTCGGCGCGAAGCTCGTCATGTCGATGACGTACGCCGATGCCCCGCCGACTGCGGAACAGGGTGACTGTACGGGCGCGGCGAAGGACAAGATCATGCACGCGCGCCTGGAGCTCGACGGCAACATCCTCATGGGCAGCGACGCTCCGCCGCAATTCTACCAAAAACCCACAGGTCTATCCGTCAGCATCAACGTGACGGACCCGAAGGAGGCTGAACGCATCTACGCCGCTCTTTCGGAAAAAGCCGAGATCCGCATGCCGCTGGGCGAGACGTTCTGGGCGCACCGGTTCGCCATGCTGAGCGATCAGTTCGGTACGCCGTGGATGATCAATTGCGAAAAGGAACGGGCCTAAATGTCCTCCGCGCCCGAACTGGTGATCGAACGCGTTTTCGACGCGCCTCGCGCGCTGGTCTGGCAGGCCTGGACCGATCCCAAGCAGGCCGTCCTGTGGGGCGGCCCGCGCAGCCATCCCGCCACGCACATGGAAGGCGATCTGCGCCCCGGCGGGAAGTGGCGCGGATGCCTGCGCAGCCTGGAGACCGGCGAGGATCTCTGGCAGGGCGGTGTTTACCGGGAAATCAAGGAGCCGGAGCGCATCGTCTACACCTTCTACTGGGAGGGCGACGACGGCCTGCCGGAGAACGAAATGCTGATCACCCTCACCTTCACCGAGGAGGGCCGGAAGACCCGGATGAAGCTCCACCAAACGGAATTCCGTTCCGTGGAGCAACGCGACAACCACAACGGTGGCTGGAGCAGCGCCATGGATCGGCTCGCGGAATTCCTGGCAACCCGAGCGACGTAGGCACCGGATGCCAGAGTCGCGCCGAGTCAGTTCGGCGCGACGAGGGTTTGTATGGCGGCGGCGAAGGCCACCTTTTCCTGCGCGGCGCGAATGTCGTTGCGATGGGTGCCGACCGCCGTCAGGCCGAATGAAAGTCTCCCGATGACACTTCGTGTAAGCCATCCTGCGCGAACGCGATTTTTGTTACCAATGCGCCTCCTGACCTGTCACTCTTGATGCGACGGTCACCCGCGCCCAACCCCCTGTCATGAGCGACGAACCCTCCCCGCAAATTCCCGACCTCGTGGCGCTGCTGACCCAGGCCGTGCAGCGGCAGGCCTCGGACCTGCACCTGCATGTTGGCAGCCCGCCGCTGGCCCGCGTCCACGGCGAGATTCTCGCGCTTGACGGTGCGCCCCTCACCGCCGAGACCTGCTATTACCTCATCTACAGCCAGCTCACGGAAGCGCAGCGCGCCCGCTGCGAGGACCAGAAGGGGCTCGATTTCGCGCTCGATGTGCCGAACCTTGGCCGCTTCCGCGCCAATGCCCATTACACGCGTGGCGCGTTGGAGGCGGTGTTCCGCCACATACCCGAGCAGATTCCCGAGCTTGAGGCGCTGGGTCACCGGCCCGCCGTGGCCGAACTCTGCAAGCGCGAGGAGGGCCTTATCCTCATCACCGGTATCACCGGCGCCGGCACGACCACGACACTGGCATCGATGATCCAGCGGATCAGCCGCACCCGCTCGGGCGTGATCCTCACCATCGAGGACCCGATCGAATACGGCTTTGCGCCGGCCATGAGCATCATCAAGCAGCGCGAGGTCGGCCCGGACGTGAAGTCGTTTTCCGACGGCGTGCAGCAGGCGCTGCGGCAGGATCCCGACGTCATTGTCGTGGGCGAGATGCGCGACCGCGAGACGATGCAGGCCACGCTCACCGCGGCGGAGACGGGCCATCTGGTCATCGGCACGCTCCACACCGTGGACGCCTCGGGCGCGGTCGACCGCATCGTTGATATCTTTCCGTCCGAACAGCAGAACCAGGTGCTGACCCAGCTTTCCAACGGCCTGGTCGCGGTGATTTCCCAGCGGCTGCTGCCGCGCGCCGAGGGCCAGGGCCGCGTGCTGGCGACCGAGACGATGATCGCCAATGCGGGCATCCGCGCCTGCATTCGCGACCGCAAGCCGCACATGATCCTCGGCATGATCGAAATCGGCACGCATGAGGGCATGAACTCGCTCGACGAAAGTCTCATCAACCTCGTCAAGACCGGCCAGATCACCCTCGAGGAGGCGCTGATTCATACGCGCGACCCGGAGCGACTACAGGCGACGGCCGTAGTGCCGAAGAAGAAGGGGTTTTTCGGTTAGAAATTTCTCAATGGCCGTCCTTTTGCGGCTCAATTGAGGGCCGCGAAAATTTCTTCCCTCGGACGGCGCACGTTCCGCTCGCCGCGCGGGATTTGCGCAGTAAATTAGGGTTGTGTCCGCGCCGGGAACCTTCGTCCATCTCCACGTCCATTCCGAGTACAGCCTGCTCGATGGCGCCTGCCGCATCCCGGAGCTGACCCAGCGCGCCGCCGAGCTGAAGATGCCCGCGCTGGCGCTGACCGATCACGGCAACATGTTCGGCGCGGTCGAGTTCTACAAGGAATGCCGCTCCGCCGGGATCAAGCCCATCGTCGGCTGCGAGGTGTATCTCGCGCCGGGCGACCGCCGGGAACGCAAGGCGAACAGTCCCAAGGAAGCCTCCACCCACTTCCTGCTCCTGGCCAAAAACGAGATCGGCTACCACAACCTGCTCAAACTCGTGTCCGCCGCGCACCTGGAGGGGCAGTATTACAAGCCGCGGATCGACAAGGAAATCCTCGCCCAGCACGCGGAGGGTCTCATCGGCACCAGCGCCTGCCTGGCCGGCGAGGTCGCGAGGCACATCGTGGCGGGCCGCGCGAAGGACGCCGCGCAGTCGATCGATACGTTCAAGAACATCTTCGCACCGGGCGACTTCTACCTCGAGATCGCCGACCACGGCATCCCGCAGCAGAAAATGCTCACGACGGAGCTGTTCAAGTACGCGAAGCAGTTCGGCCTGAAAATCGTCGCGACCAACGACGTGCATTACGTGCGCAAGGACCACGCGGCCGCGCACGACGTGCTGCTTTGCATCCAGACCGGCGCGAAGATCGTCGACGAAAACCGGATGCGCTACTTCGGCCCTGAATATTATCTCAAGACCGCCGAAGAGATGGCTGCGCTCTTCGCCGAGGTCCCCGACGCGCTGGCACAGACGCTGGAGATCGCGGCGAAGTGCGACCTGAAGATCGAACTGGGGGTCAACAAATTCCCCGCCTACACGGTGCCGGAAGGCGAGACGCGCGAGGGTTACCTGCGTCGCCTGTGCGACGAGGGCATGCTCAAGCGGTTCCCGGATCGGTATCTCGATCCCGAGCTGCGCAAGCGGCTCGACTTCGAGCTCGACGTCCTGAACAAGACCGGGTTCACGAGCTACTTCCTCATCGTCTGGGATTTCATCGACTACGCCAAACGGAACGGCATTCCGGTCGGCCCGGGCCGCGGCAGCGCGGCGGGCAGCCTCATCGCCTACGTGCTCGGCATCACCGATCTCGACCCGCTGCGCTACGGGCTTTTCTTCGAGCGCTTCCTCAACCCGGAACGCATCTCCCCGCCCGATATCGACGTCGATTTTTGCTACAACCGCCGAGGCGAGGTGATCGAGTACGTGCGCGAGAAGTACGGCTCGCGTTCGGTCGCGCAGATCATCACCTTTGGCACACTCGGGGCGAAGATGGCCATCCGCGACGTCGGCCGCGTCATGGGCCTGAGCTACGGCGAGTCCGACCGGCTGGCCAAGATGATCCCGTTTGACCCGAAGATGACGCTGGAGAAGGCGCTCGCGGAAAGTCCTGATTTCAAACGCGCCTACGAGGAGGAAGACCTGACGCGGCAGGTGATCGACTCGGCCTTGGCGCTGGAAGGCGTCTCGCGGCAGGCGGGCGTACATGCCGCGGGCGTGGTCATTTCCGACAAGGACCTGGCGGAATACGTCCCGCTCACGCTCGACGATCACGACGGCATCGTTACGCAGTACTCGATGGAACCGCTGGGCGAACTCGGCCTGCTGAAGATGGACTTTCTCGGGCTGAAGACGCTGACCGTCATCCAGGACGCCCTGGACCTGATCGAGAAAACGACCGGACAGAAAATGGTGCCCGCCGACATTCCGCTCGACGATGAGGCCACCTACGACCTGATCAGCCGGGCGCAGAATACCGGAGTGTTCCAGGTGGAATCGCCCGGCATGCAGAAAGCGTGCCTCAGCGTCCGCCCGCGCGTGATCGAGGACATCATCGCGCTCGTGGCGCTCTACCGACCCGGTCCGATGGAGTTCATCCCGCTCTACGCCGATCGTAAATCGGGGCGCATTGCAGTGGAATACGATCACCCGCTGCTGGAGCCGATCCTGAAGGAGACCTACGGCATCATGGTCTACCAGGAGCAGGTCATGCAGGCAGCGCAGATATTGGCCGGCTACACGCTCGGCGGCGCCGACCTGCTGCGCCGCGCCATGGGCAAGAAAAAGGCGGAGGAGATGGCCAAGCAGCGCGCGATTTTCGTCGAGGGCGCGAAGAAGACGAACAACATCGCGGAGGGCAAGGCGAACCAGCTTTTCGACGTGCTCGATAAATTCGCCGGCTACGGTTTCAACAAGGCGCACGCGGCGTGCTACGGCGTGCTGGCCTATCACACGGCCTACCTCAAGGCGCGCTTTCCCGTGCAGTTCATGGCCGCGCTGCTCTCCAACGAGCTGGGCAACACCGACAAGATCGAGATTTTCGAGGGCGAGGCCCGCAAGATGGGCATCACGGTGCTGCCGCCGAACGTGAACTCCAGCGGCGCTGTCTTCACGGTGAACGAGGGCGCGATCCGCTTCGGTCTTTCCGCGATCAAGAACGTCGGCTCCGCGGCAGTGAAGCTGATCGTCGAGGAGCGGGAGCGGGGCGGGCCGTTCGAGGACATGTTCGACCTTTGCTGCCGCATCGGATCGAAGGCGTACAACAAAAAGCTGCTCGAGAGCCTGGTCAAATCGGGCGCCTGCGATGACTTCGGTCCGAACCGCGCGGAGCTGGCTTCCCAGATCGACGCGGCGATGGCGCTCGGGATTTCCGAGGAGCGGCTCAAGAAGGACGGCGGCGGCCTGTTCGGTCCCACGGGAACCGCGGGCTCCAAAAAAATGGCGAAGAAAGGGCCGCCTGTTCCCGACTGGCCGTTGCGCGAACGGCTGAACTATGAAAAGGAGCTTTTGGGCTTCTACGTCACGGGCCATCCGCTCGACGATCACCGTCCGGAGGTTAAGGCGTTTGCGCTGCATACCGTGGCGCAACTGCGCGAGACCGAGCAGGAAATCGACACCCGGTTGTGCGGGCTGATCACCAAGGTGGAAATTCGCGTAACGAAGGAAGGCAAGAAACCGTGGGCGCGCGTGACCCTTGAGGACCTGACCGGCGCGCTGGAGGTGCTGGTGTTCCCCGAGACTTACGCCGCGCTGCCGAAGGCGCTCACGCCCGGCGACGTCATGGTGGTCTCAGGCCAGCTTGATAAGCGCGATGAGGCGCCCAAGTTCCGCGCCGCGCAATTGCTCACGCTGGCCGAGGCGGGCGAGCAGTTGCTGACCACGCTGGTGCTCCGGTTGCCGCTTGAGGACTGGCTTGACCCCGCACGCTGGGCGCAATTGCGCGAACTCGTCATGGACACGCCCGGCCCGGTGAAGCTGCGACTGCTCTGCACGCGAGGGAGCAACGGGACGGGCGCCTCGATCGAACTGGCCCCGGCCGACCATTACGGCGTGATGTGGACGCCAGAACTGCGAGCGAAGCTGGAGGATTTCCTCGGTTCCGCTTCCTATGAATTGCGCGCCAAGCCGACCATCGTTCGGCCGAAGAAAAAGGCGTGGCAGCAGCGCGCGGCGGCGACCGCCAATTAAAATCTGCGCGATGCGCCTGACTTGGTAGCCGGCTTACATCTGATAAAGCAGCGCGTAGGCCTTGTCGCGTAACTTTTCCCAGCGGCTGGAGATGCGGCGCAGTTCCGTCGCGCGGCGGCCGTTCGGTTCGTCATCCGCCAGGACCTTGCACATGTTCATACCGTAGGTGCCTGCCTCGACCTGGGTGACGAGCAGCGTCTTGGCGAAATCCGCGTCCTTGGTGCCGAAGAGCAGCATGTGCTGCTTGTCGTCTTGGATCGATTTGCGCGTCTGCGTCTCGATGGGCGGCAGGCCCGGAACGTCGAAGCGGATCGCGGGATCGTGGGCGGCCATCCGGTCGAAGCTGTCGAGGTTTTCCCCGGCCGTTTTGGAAACCTCGTGCGCGAAATCGGCGACCGCCTTCGGCGTGGTCTTGACGATGAGGATCATGTCCACCTGCTTTTCCTGCTCGCAGAGACGATGCATCAGGCTGTAGCCGTTGTTGAGCTCGCGCTGGCTTTCGTCGGCGCTGGCCACGCGCGGGACGAACAGAAGGACCCCGGTGACCGCGGCGAGGAGAAGCGATTTCATGCTCCAAGCTACGACGCGATTATCGCCGCTCAAGTTAAATGGGCGCTCCCGACGAGGTAATCGGGGTGGTGGAGGAACGGCGGAGGTCACCCGCGCCCTGCTCTTATCTGGAAATGACGGTGGCTTTTCGTCCGTCGCTCAAAGGTCGACGGCTACCCTGGAGCCGAAGGGCGGGTGCGTTAGGGCAACCCTACGCCTTCGGGATCGTAATGCCGCGCTGGCGCATGTACTTGCCGGCGCGATCGGCGTAGCTGGTCTCGCAGATTTCGTCGCCGCCGAGGAAGAGCACCTGGGCCAGGCCCTCGTTGGCGTAGATGCGCGCAGGGAGCGGCGTGGTGTTGGAAATCTCTAGCGTGACGTGGCCTTCCCATTCGGGCTCGAGCGGCGTCACGTTGACGATGATGCCGCAGCGGGCATAGGTCGATTTGCCAAGACAGATGGTGAGCACGTCGCGCGGGATGCGGAAATATTCCACGCTGCGCGCGAGCGCAAACGAGTTGGGCGGCACAATGCAGATATCGGTCTCGATATCGACGAACGATTTTTCGTCGAACGCCTTGGGATCGACCATCGTGTTGAAGACGTTGGTGAAAACCTTGAACTCGTTGGAGACGCGCAGGTCGTAGCCGTAGCTCGACAGCCCGTAGCTGATGACCTTGTGGCCGTCCTCGGCCTGCTTGACCTGGCCGTCACAGAAGGGATCGATCATCCCCTTCTGCGACATGCGACGGATCCACGCGTCGGATTTGATGCCCATAGTCGTCTCCGCCCCGCCTACTGGCAGGCTTCGCAGGTCGTGCCGTTGCGCATGGCCTCGATGGAGCAGGCCTTGGCCTCCGCGACGGCAGCCGCCTCGGCCGCGGACGCCGACTTCTTGCGCTCGCGGTTGCCCGAGTCGATGCCCGACTTGTTGATCGTGCGCAGATAGTAGGTCGTCTTGAGACCGCGGTCCCATGCCTCGCGGTACATGAACGAGGCCTTGCGGGCATCGTTGTCGGCGAGGAACAGGTTCACGGACTGCGACTGGTCGATCCACTTCTGGCGCACGGCGGCGCACTGGAGGAGCCACGTTTGCTCGATCTCGAACGCGGTCTTGTAGAGGCGCCTGAGTTCCTCGGGCACGCGCTCGATGCCCTGCACGGAGCCGTCGAAGTACTTGAGATCGTCGAGCATCTCCTGGTCCCAGAGGCCGAGCTGCATCAGTTCCTTGACCAGAAAGTCGTTCGTGCGGACGAACTCACCGGACAGGTTCGACTTGGTGTGAATGTGCTTGTAGCTCGGCTCGATGCAGGGCGTGCAGCCCATGATGTTCGAGATGGTCGCCGTCGGCGCGATGGCCAAGCAGTTCGAATTGCGCATGCCCTGATGGCGGATTTTCCCGCGCAGGCCTTCCCAATCCATGCGGCTCTTGCGATCGACCATGATGTCCGAGCCGCGCTCCTGCTGGAGCAGGTCGAGCGTGTCGAGCGGCATCATGCCGCGGTCCCACTTCGAGCCTTCGAAGGTCGGGTAGCGGCCCTTTTCAGCGGCGAGATCGCTCGAGGCCTGGTACGCATAGAACGCGACCGCCTCCATGATCTCGTCGTTGAAGTCGACCGCCTCGGGCGTGTCGAACGGAATGCGCTTGGCGTAGAGGGCGTCCTGCAGGCCCATGACGCCGAGGCCGACGGGACGATGGCGCGTGTTGGCGAGCCGGGCCGCCTCGGCCGGGTAGTAATTGATGTCGATGACGTTGTCGAGCATGCGCATGACGACGCGCACGGTGGCCTCCAGCTTGACGTGGTCGATCGTCCCATCCTCGCGGATATGGTTCGGGATGTTGATCGACGCGAGATTGCAGACCGCGACCTCCTCGGTGCTGGTGTTGAGCGTGATCTCGGTGCAGAGATTCGAGTTGTGGATCACGCCCTTGTGATCCTGCGGCGAGCGGACGTTGCACGGGTCCTTGAAGGTCATCCAGGGATGGCCGGTCTCGAACAGCGCCTCGATCATCCGCTTCCAGAGCGCGAGAACGCGGATCTTCTTGGAGGTGACCTTGCCTTCCTCGGCCATCTTCTCGTACTCGAGATAGCGGGCCTCGAACGCCTTGCCGTAAAGTTCGGGCAGGTCGGGCGTTTCGTTGGTGCGGAAGAGGGTCCACGTCGCGTCCTTGGGCAGGCGGCCCTCGGAGATGTCGCGCAGGCGCTTCATGAACAGGTCGGGAATCCAGTGGGCCGTGTTCATGTTGTGGGTGCGGCGCCGGTCGTCGCCGGTCTCCTTGCGCAGGTCGAGGAAGTCCTCGATGTCCGCATGCCACAACTCGACGTAGCTGCAAAGCGCGCCGGGGCGCTTGCCACCCTGGTTGACCGCGACGCAGATATCGTTCGCGACCTTCAGGAACGGGATGACGCCCGACGACTCGCCGTTGGTGCCGTGGATGTGGGCGCCGCTGCCGCGCACCGCGGTCCACGAGCAGCCGAGGCCGCCGGCCCATTTCGAGAGCATGGAAAAACGGGTCCACGTCTCGGTGATTTCCTCCATCGAGTCGCCGCAATAGAGCAGGTAGCAGCTGGAGAGCTGCGGACGATGCGTGCCGGAATTAAAGAGCGTGGGGGTGGACGAGCAGGCGCGCTTGTTCTGGTAGATGCCGTAAAATTCCTTGGCACGCGCCTCGCGGTCGTTTTCCAGCAGGGCGAGGCCCATGGCGACGCGCATCCAGAAAATCTGCGGCGATTCGAGCCGGCGACGGCCCTCCGGCACGGCGGGATCCTGCATGTGGATGAGATACCGATCGTACAGGTTCTGCACGCCGATGAAGTCGAACTGCAGGTCGGCGTAGGGATCGATCGCGTCGGCGAGCGCCTTGAGATTGAACTCGCCCAGGCGCGGGTCGAGCCGCTTGATCTCGATGCCGAGCGGGATGTACTTCAGGAACGCCTTCTTGTGCGCGTCCTTGAGATGGTCGATGCCGTCGCTGATCTTCCACGGCAGAGTTTCCTCGTAGATGTAGGTGAGAAGGATGCGCCCCGCGAGGAACCGGCTGTCGGCGTCGACGTCGAGCAGGTTCTTGGCGTTGAGAATGATGGTTTCGCGCTGCTCGGCCGGCTTGAGCGAGAGCGAGACGCTGCGCATGAGGCGGGCGATGAGCTCGCTTTCCGAGAGCGAGAGCGTCAGCCCGATGCGGGCAAAGGAGAGACGCGCGCGCAGGTCGTTGAGCAGCGCGGGGGGCGCGAGCTCGAGCTGTTCCTCCACCACGCCGGCGAGCAGGCTTTCGTGCTCGCGCGAGGCGGAACGGCGACCGCGGTAGGTGGCGTAGGCGACGGCGACGCGGGCATAGCCGAGCTCGATAAGGAGGTCCTGCACCATGTCCTGCAACTGCTCGATATGGATGAAGAGCGGCTGCTCCTTCTTCATGCGGAACTCAACCTCGGCCTGGATCTGCTTGCCAACCGGCTCGTGGTCGATGGCCGCACAGGCCATGTCGACTGCCTTCTCGATCTTGTGGCCGATCCACGGGACGAGGCGCGGCTTGATCGTCGGGGCGCCCGGCAGATCGCGTCGAATCACCCGCGGGAAATCGGAAACGGCGGCTTCGGTTTGTTGCAGATCAAGGATCTCGGTGCTCATTAATATCTCTCCCTTCGGAATTACGTTTCGCTGACTGCCAAGCCGGACCTCAGGCCCGGTTCATTCACTTTATACAAATAGATAACTGTTCTCAAGGCCAACTTTCAGCCCCACACTAAATCAAATCGTCCTCGTTCGTGTTCTTCACGCTGCCGCTGGTCTGGTACTCGGTCACGCGCGTCTCGAAAAAGTTCTTTTCCTTCTTGAGGAAGATCACCTCATCGAGCCAGAGGAACGGATTGCTCTTCACGTTGGAAAGCGTGGGCAGCATCAGGCTGGCGAGCCGACGATCGGCGTTATAGTCGACGTATTCGAGGAAATCCTTCTGCGTCAGCCCGACGCTGTCCTCGGGCAGGCAGTCCATGACGAATTCCTTCTCCAGCGCGACGCCCTCGCGCATGAACTCGACCAGCTCGTTCTGGAATTCGTCGGTCCAGATGTCGGGATTCTCGTGGATGAGCTGCTCGAGGATGTAACGACCGAGCGCGATGTGGTTGGACTCGTCGCGCAGGGTGTACTGGAACATCTGGCCGATGCCGGTCATCTTGTTCTGGCGCTGGAGCGAGAGGATCATGGCGAAGAGCGCGTAGAACTGCGTCCCCTCCATCACCTGGGTGATGCCGAAGAGCGCCTTGGCGAACTTCTGCTTGTTGGCCGTGATCGTCAGGTCAACGCCCATCTTGAGCTCGGGCATCTGGCGCGTGATGAACGCGTTCTTCTTCGCGATGGACGGAATGTCCTGGAACTTGGCCGTGACCTCGTCGAGGTCGATGTTGAGGCTGCTGATGATGTGCAGCAGCGAATCCATGTGGATCGATTCCTCGGCGATCTGGCGCAGCGAGGCGTGCTTGAGTTCGGCGGCGGTGAGGTTGTCCTCGATGACGTGCAGGACGCTGTCGCCGACGATGCCCTCGGCGGCGGAGAAATAGCCGACGCCCATCTCGATGATCCAGCGTTCGCGGGCGGAGAGCTTGTTGGAGTTCCAGAGCGAGCAATCCTTGGTCATGTCGATGACGTCGGGCTCCCAGTGGTTGGCCTTCATCTGCTTGTAGATGCGGTAGGCCTCATGATATTTGAGCGGCAGGACGTTGAGCTCCGCGCTGCGCAGACCGTTGATGACCCGCTTGCCCTCCAGACGCTGGCGCGCCTTCTCTTTATCGAGGCGGAAAGTCTTGTTTTGGAAGGTGTAGATGACGTGGCGTCCCTCTTCCTTTTCGCTGATGTCGGGTTTTTCCAGTATTTCTATCATAAGTCCTCCTCCAACCGTCAACCGCGACGCCGGAACGGCGCTTTAAATGGGGTTCCCCAATCTACCATAACAACCGATAGTGGGGTGCGGGTTCCGAGCATGAAACGGGGTAAATTCTTTGTTTCCTGCGGTTTAGGCTTTCGCCGCGAAACCACAACCTATTGTGGTTCTCCTCTCCGCCCTCCACTTGTAATAGGCTATCTGCCTCCTTTCCGTCAAGTAAGGTTTGCGCAAAATTTTCAATTTTTCCTAAGTCGTTCCGATAACGAAAGACTGCGTTGATGCCATAGAAACGACGCATGCGCCGAATCACTTTTTGGCTGATCTGACCAGCTTTATTTTGACTCATTTTGAGGCCGATTTTCGCGCTTTTTCCAGCGATATCCAAAGCTGACCTTAGGTTTCGATCAGGTTGGCGACGCCATCCAAATGTCACACGTTGAGGTCGATGAAAACACCCACTCCCGTCAAACCCTCCATCAGCGGCCGCATTCCCCTCCTTTTGCTTTGGTTGATCGGCATCCCGATGCCCATCCTCATCATCATTTTCCTGATCCGCGGCTGCTCCAGCTAAAACCGAAATCACGGCCACGGCAGCGAACCCCTTCACTTCGTCTGGGAAGCGGGTTCGCTGGGCCAGACCCAGTCGAGGGCATCGCGCTGGCTCTCAGTGGCGGCGATGGTGCCGTTGCCTTGGTCGTCGAGCTGATTCCAGCCGACGGAATAAAGCAGGTAACTGCCGTCCGGGCGAAGCTGGTAACGGTAGGCCTCGCCATTCATGACATCGGTTGGGAGAGTAGCCCCATAAGCGGGCACAAGGGCGTCGAGCGACGCCGGGTAGGTGCCGTGCGCGAAACGGTAGCGCTCCAGGCGGCAGGCGATGCGCGCCTCGTCGAGGTGCACCTGACAAAAGGCGAAGTTCTTCATCGCATTGGGAACGATCTTGGAATCACTCACCACCGGCTGGTTCCAGCAGAGCCAGCTTTTCTGGCCGGCTCCGAACTGCGCCGCTGAGATCGCGCGCTCGGGGTGGACCCGATGGGCGGCAGGATCGATGAGATGCTCGGTGCCCAGCAGCCTGAAGGAGTCGTAGCTGGCCCGGTCGAGGGCAAACCAGCCCTTCGGCGTCAGGACGAAGCTGAGTCTCTCGAGAAAAGTCGGCGGTGATTCCTCTCCCGGAACCTCGTTTCTCAGCTCCTCCAACACCCAGTCCTTGGCCTGCCACCGATGGTTTTCGTAATAGTCCCACGAAGGACGGCCGTAGGCCACCACGTCGCCCTCAATCCAGAACCGTGCGCCCGAGAGGTCGTCCATCGTTCCCAAGTCCGCGTCGAGCTGCGCGAGTTGTTCGTCGTTCCAGTCGTGATGGGCCAATCCCTGCTGCACGGCAACGCCTTGCAGTTCCGCCATCGCGATGGCGATGAGACCGGAGACAAGAAAGGGTTCTTTCCGGAGCCCCATGATGACCTTGCGGCCCACTCCCATATCATCGAGAGCGAGCTGAGGTTGGTGCTCGTACAGGGCCAACCGCTCCTCGTAAGCCAGAGCCTTTGCGAACGAAATAAACGTCGTTTCCGGCGCGAAGGAAAAATCGTGCATCGACGCGGTCCGATAATCCCGGGGAAAGACGCAAAGCGGACGGGCGGCGCTGGCCGAGCGCAGGTCGCCGAGGACCGGAGCCAGCTGCGCGAGGAGCTGGAGCACGGTAGCGTCGGCGGTCGGCGGCACCTCGGGATGGAGGCGGCTATCCAAGGCGGCCAGCTTCGTACGCAGGAGCACCAGATCGGGTGCCCCCTGCGTCCATTTGTCGAGGAACGGGAGCAGGTCGGGCCGGCCGGTGGTGTCGTTTTTGTAGGGCAGATGATCGATCAGGGGCTTCAAGGCCAGCTTGAGGGCCGGATCCTGCATCGAGCCGGGCCAAATTCCGGCAGGATCAGGCTCGATCTCGAAAATCGAAAGAGCGCCGAGATTTTGTTCCGTGGGCGGCAGTGTGGGATAGTAGGCAGCCGGATCGAGACTGACACCCTGCGCTTCGATCTGAGCTTCCTTCTGACGAAGGACGGCGGCGCCGCGAGCGTCTTCCTCGAGATAAAAGCCTAGGACGCCAACCACCGCGATGAGGAAGACCAAGCCGCAACAAGCCAGGGCGATCAGGCCGCCGCGCATGCAGCCGCTACGAGACGTCGTTTGCACGCCGGAGGGTAGCGGTTGGCCTTCGCCGCAAGCAACGTTTGACGCAGGCCATCACGAACGCTTTTACAGCTCCGTGTCCAGCGAGCGCCAGAGATACCAGCTGGCCACGGAGCGATAGGGTTCCCAACGACGCGCATGCTTGAGGATATGCGCGGGCGTGGAGTCTTTCCGCTTCCGGTAGAGGCGGCGGAAGGCGAGCCGGATGGCGAAGTCGCCCGTGGGCATGACATCGGCGTGCCCGAGGTAGAAGATCATCAGCACATGGACGGTCCACGGGCCGATGCCACGCACGGCGGTGAGGCGCTCCATCAATTCCGCTTCCTTCATGCGCCGCGCCTCCGCCACGGTTGGCACGGTGCCCGCGAGGCTCTTGGCGGCAAGATCGCGGATGGCGCGCAGCTTGCCTGCGGATAGGCCTGCCGCACGCAGGTCCGCATCGGGAATTTTGACAAGCGTCTCGGGCGTGATGGGGCCGTGCTTCTTCATCACCATCAGCACGCGTTTGTGAATGGCCTCCGCGGCTTTTCCGTGCAGTTGTTGATAAATGATGGATCGCATCAGCGCCTCGAAGAGACTTTTCACGGGCCTCAGCTCGAGCGCGAACGCACCCTTGCGCGCGATGAGCGCCGCGAGCAACGGATCGCTCGCGCTGAGATGTGCGAGAGCAGCGGCGGGATCGTAGGCGAATTTGGGTTTCATTCCGATACAACCACCATTCCCCAAGACGGCTTTTCGATCAATGACCACTCCGCTTGATCACACGTGCGCGTCTAAATACTCCTCGCAATACTGGTGACTTTTTCACTAGGGAAGCGTCTAGTAGGTGGTGCTGATGGGCGGATAACGCAGTTGCCTTTTAAAGAAATGCGCGTTTCTTGCCTGAGCGCTTTCCCCTCTCTTGTGAAGTCATTTTCTCCTCGCATCCGCTTGTCGCCGCGCCCGCGGACCTGACGGTTTTTTCTTATGTGGATTGTCAAACTTGCGCTGAACCGTCCCTACACCTTCGTGGTGGTGGCGATCCTGGTGCTCATCCTGGGACTGGTCGACATCCTGCCCTGGTCGCCGTTGGCGACGCCGGTGGACATTTTCCCCAACATCAACATCCCGGTCGTCAGCATCATCTGGACCTACACGGGACTTTCGCCCCAAGACATGGAGGGGCACATCGTCACCATCACCGAGCGTGCGCTGACCACCACGGTCAACGACATCGAGCACATCGAGTCGACCTCCCTCAACGGCGTGGCCGTGGTGAAGGTCTACTTTCATCCCAACGTGAAGATCGACATGGCGGTGGCGCAGATCACGGCTGTCTCCCAAACGCAGTTGCGCCAGCTGCCGGCCGGCAGCACACCGCCGCTCATCCTGCAGTACAGCGCCTCGAGCGTGCCGATCGTGCAGATGAGCCTCTCCAGCCCGAGCGAGTCCGAGCAGACGCTCAATGATCTTTCGCTCAACTTCGTCCGCGTGAAGCTGACGACCATCGAGGGCGCGGCCATTCCCTATCCCTACGGCGGCAAGCAGCGCCTGGTTTCCGTCGACATTAACATCCCTGAGCTGCAGGCGCGCGGCCTGACGCCCAACGACGTGGTCAACGCCATCAGCGCGCAGAATCTCATCCTGCCCTCCGGCACGGCGAAGATCGGGCCGCTGGAGTACGACGTGGCGATGAACGGCAGCCCGCTGACCTCCGACGACCTGAACAACGTGCCGGTCAAGGTGCAGAACGGCGCGATCATCTATTTGCGTGACGTGGCCCATGTGCGCGACGGCTTCTCGCCCCAGACGAACATCGTGCGGCAGGACGGCGTGCGCTCCACGCTGCTGTCCATCATCAAGAACGGCGACGTCTCCACGCTCAAGATCGTCGACAACGTGAAGGGGATGATCCCGGCGATCAAGGCCCTGATTCCGCCGGACGTGCAGGTCCGCACACTCTTCGACCAGTCGCTCTTTGTGAAAGCGTCCATCACGGGCGTCGCGCGCGAGGCGTTGATCGCGGCGGTCCTCACCGCCTTGATGATCCTGCTCTTCCTCGGCGACTGGCGCAGCACGCTCATCATCGCCGTCTCCATCCCGCTTTCGGTCCTGAGCTCGATCATCATCCTCTCGGCCCTGGGCGAGACGATGAACATCATGACGCTGGGCGGGCTGGCGCTGTCCGTCGGCATCCTGGTGGACGACGCGACGGTGACGATCGAGAACATCGATAACTATCTCGAGCGGGGCTACAAGAAGCGTTCCGCCATCCTGCGCGGCGCGAGCCAGATCGCCGTGCCGGCGTTCGTCTCCTCGATCTGTATCTGCATCGTCTTCGTGCCGATGTTCGCGCTCTCCGGCGTGGCGCGTTTCCTCTTTGTTCCGCTGGCGGAGTCAGTCGTCTTCGCCGTGCTCGCCTCCTACTTTTTCTCGCGCACGCTCATCCCGACGCTGGCCATGTACCTGATGAAGGGCGAGGAGGGCGGCGAAGGCGATGATCACGAGGAAGCCGGCGACCACCACCGTTCCCAAGACGGGCGCGAACCGCACGACCAGGACGACGGCGAGCAGGCCCACGACGACAACGGCCATCCGGCCGAGGATGAACGATACGGCCCGAGGCACGGACAACCCGCCCTGCAGCAGGCGCAGATTGCGCTTCACCGCGCCGTGCCGGGCGCGGAGCCGATTCGCTACCCGCAGGCCGAGGACGAGGAGCAGCTCGATCCGTACGAGCAGGCGCAGCGCGATCATGAACAGGCCCGGCGTGACCACGAGCAGGCCGAGCACGACCACAAGCGCGCGCACAAAAAGGGTGGTGACGAGTTCGAGGACGAAGACGACGAGAAGCCCAAGAAGAAGCGCGAGAAGCCGGCGCCGAAAAGCTTCTTCGGCAAATTCCAGGCCGGATTTGAGCATCGGTTCGAGAAGCTGCGCGAGGGTTACCACTCGAAGCTCGACAGCGCGCTGCACCATCACTGGATCTTCGCGATTTGCTTTCTCGCGCTGTGCCTCGGCAGCCTGATCCTGGTCCCGTTCCTGGGCCGGGACTTCTTCCCAGCGGTCGACGCGGGCCAGTTCAAGCTGCACATCCGCGCCAAGACCGGTACGCGCATCGAAGAGACCGCGCGGCTGTGCGATGAGATCGAGGCGAAGATCCGCGACGTCATCCCGGGCAAGGAACTCGACGGTATCCTGGACAACATCGGCCTGCCCTATTCGGGCATTAATCTGTCCTATTCGAACTCGGGCGTCATCGGTTCCGCCGATGCCGACATTCAGGTCTCGCTCAAGGAGGGCCACAAGCCGACGGCCGACTACCAGAAGGAATTGCGCATCAAGCTGCCGCAGGAATTTCCCGGCACGCTCTTCATGTTCCAGCCGGCCGACATCGTGAACCAGATCCTCAACTTCGGCCTGCCGGCGCCGATCGACATCCAGATCATCGGCAGCGACGTCGGCAAGAACCTGACCTTGGCCACGAAGATTTCTGACGAGATCAAGCAGGTGCCCGGCGCCGTCGACGTGCATGTGCAGCAGCCCTATGACGGGCCCCGCTTCAACATCCTGATGGACCGCTCGCAGGCGGAGCGCAGCGGCATCACCGCGCAGCAGATTGCGCAGAGCGTGCTGGTCGCACTTTCCGGCAGCTTCCAGACCTCGCCCGCCTTCTGGCTCAACCCGGCCAACGGCGTGAGCTACAACATCGCGATCCAGGCACCGCAGTACAACATCAGCTCGATCCAAGACCTGGCGAACGTGCCGATTCACGGAACCGGCTCCTCACAGATCCTGTCCAATCTCGCGCAGATCAAGCGCAATGGTGAGCCCGGCGGAATCTATCACTACAACGTGCGGCCCGTGATCGACGTCTACGCCAATGTGCAGGGAACCGACTTGGGCGCCGTTTCCTCGCAGGTGCAGAAGATCGTCGACAGCCACCGCAAAGACCTGTCCAAGGGCGCGGAGATGAGCATCCGCGGACAGGTCAAGACGATGAACGACTCGTTCCTCGGCTTGGGCGCGGGTCTCGTTGCGGCCATTGTGCTGGTCTATCTTCTCATGGTCGTGAACTTCCAGTCGTGGAGCGAGCCGTTCATCATCATCATGGCGCTGCCCGGCGCGCTGGCGGGCATCTGCTGGATGCTCTTTCTGACCGGCACGACGCTGAGCGTGCCCGCGCTGATGGGCGCGATCATGTGCATCGGCGTGGCCACGGCCAACTCGATCCTCGTCATCTCGTTCGCGAAGGAAAAATTCGCCGAGTCGCACGATGCGTACGCCGCCGTGCTGGAGGCGGGCACGACCCGCCTGCGCCCCGTCATCATGACGGCGCTGGCCATGATCATCGGCATGGTGCCGATGGCGCTCGGCCTGGGCGAGGGCGGCGAGCAGAATGCGCCGCTGGGCCGTGCGGTCATCGGCGGCCTGATGGTGGCAACCATCGCCACGCTCTTCTTCGTTCCGGTGGTCTACAGCATTGTGCACGGGGGCAAGAAGAAGGACGACGGCCCTGAAAATCCGGCCAAGCACGACGAGGAACCCGCGCCGGAAAATGTTCCCGCGCACCAAACCCACGGAACCTGATACGATGCCAACAATGAATAACGGCCAGGGCGGCTCTTCCGCCACGCGAACTCCCGCGCCGCGGGCCGGGTACGGAACGCCCGCCGACTCGCGCAACCCGCAGCCGCAAGAGAAGCCGCGCCGGCATGGCGGCCATCTCTTTCTTTACGCGCTGATCCTCATCATGGTGCTGGGCGCCATCTTCGCGTTCGTGACGGTGCGAAAGTCGCACCAGTCCGAGGAGCTCAAGCAGGCGACGCAGACGATGGCCGTGCCGACCGTCCTGGTCGTGCATCCCGAGCCCGGCTCGGGCGAGGTCCACCTGACCCTGCCGGGGGCGGTGCAGGCCTACATGGAAAGTTCGGTCTACGCGCAGATCAGCGGCTACATCAAGCGCTGGCTGGTGGATATCGGCGCGCCGGTGAAGAAGGGCCAGTTGCTGGCGGAGATCGAGGCGCCCGTCATCGAGCAGCAGTTGCTGCAGTCACAGGCCAACCTGGGACAGACCCAGGCCAATCTCGACCTCGCCCAGGTAACCGCAGCGCGCTACGACGATCTCCTCACCAAGCACGCGGTTGCCCAGCAGGACGCCGATAACCAGAACGCCAACGTGGCTGTGCAGAAGGCCAATGTCGCCGCGGCGCAGGCGGGTGTATCGAGCATCCAGAACGCGCTGGCGTTCAAGCAGGTCGTCGCGCCGTTCGATGGCGTGGTCACCGCGCGGCGCGTGGACGTGGGAGACTTCGTCACGTCCGGCGGCGGCACCTCATCATCCTCAGGCACCTCGGGAGCGGGCACCACGCCCGCGGCGGGCAACTCCACGGAGCTTTTCCGCGTCGCGCAAACGCAGGTGCTGCGCGTCTACGTGACCGTGCCGGAATCGAACAGCGCCGAGGTGGTGCCGGGCGTGACCGCCAACATCTCGCTGGCATCCAACCCGAATGAAAATGTCAAAGGAACCCTTGTGCGCACCTCCAAGTCGATCGATCCGACGTCGCTGACGCTGCTGGCCGAGGTGGATATCGATAACGCCGACGGCAAGCTGCTGCCCGGCGGCTATGCGCAGGTCCATTTCGACCTGAAAGAGTCCAATCCTCCGCTGCTCATTCCGGGCAATGCGTTGCTATTTCGCGCGCAGGGACCGCAGGTCGGCGTGGTGGACGGCGACGGCAAGGTGCAGCTGAAAGACATCACGATCGGACGCGACTTCGGCACCAAGCTGGAGGTGATCCACGGCATCGATGCCAACGATCAGGTCATCGTCAATCCGTCCGATTCTCTTACGACCGGCCTCAAGGTGCAGATCAAGAAAGAGGACACGCCTGCCGCGCCGCCGCGGGCCTAGGTCGCGAGAAAGGGCGGCCCGTGACGAAACTTACGCCGCCTCGAAGGTGCCGGGCGACAAGTCGTCCGCGAGCGAAGCCCACTCCTCGACGAGATCGCGCACCAACTGCTCCGGCGGTGCTTTCCGGCGCGCGATTTCTAGATCGACGGGCTTTACCTCAAGTTTGGCTGGTGTTTCCGTCATACGGATTAGGACACCCAAATCCGGGGATTGTTCCTTACGAAGCTATTACAAACTGGTCACAGCCGGGAAATGGCGCCAGAAGCGCTTACATTCAGGAAAGTTTGAAACGTTTGCCCCTGCAAAGCGTCCTACTCATTATGAGTTTCTCCCCCCGTACCTTGCGCCGCGCGCTGGGCATTGCCGTTCTTCCCCTGCTCCTGGCCGCTTGCGGCCCGACCGCCCAGCAACAAGCCGATGATGCCGCCGTGGAACGCAGCGGCGTGTCGCCCGCCATTTACGACAAAATGGTGCACGACGATGCCCTGAGCCTTTCCGACATCGTCTCGCTCTCGGAGGCGCGCGTGAACGATGGCGTGATCATCCGTTACATTCGCGATCACGGAACGGTCTATTTCCTTCATCCGCCGGACTTTGATTACCTGCGTCACAACGGCGTGTCCCAGAGCGTGATCGACTTCATGGCGTCCACGGCGCCCTATGGCCCCGGGCCCTACGGTCCCGGACCTTACGGCCCTGGTCCCTATTACGGCCCCGGCCCCGTCGTGCCGATTGGCATCGGCATTGGGATCGGTGGCGGCGGCGGGCGCTGGCGTTGATCGGCGTGACTGGCCGTGGGCGTTCTATCGCCTCGGATTGCCGGGGACGACGAGAACGTTAGGATCGGGCATGGCCATACCACTGGAAAAGAAATCGACCCTGTCGGAAATCCGCGAGCGCTTCGACCACGACGTCGAGCGCTTCAGCAAGCTGGAGACCGGCCAGCAGGCGACGATGGACGCGCCGCTGGTGCTCGAGCTGGTGGCGCAAAGCTGCGCGCGGCATCTGCATGCGGGCGATGCGTTGCTGGACCTCGGTTGCGGTGCGGGCAATTTCACCTTAAGCGTATTGCAGGAAGTTCCCGGACTGCATAGTCATCTCGCCGACCTGAGCCAACCGATGCTGGATCGCGCGCAGCAGCGCGTACGCGATTCGAGCGCGGCTGCTTCGATCACCGCCTACGCAGGCGACCTGCGGGCCCTCGATTTTCCGGCCGGCACGTTTTCCTGCATCCTGGCCGGAGCGGTGCTGCATCATTTACGGGACGACGCGGACTGGAAATCGACCTTCGCCCGCTTTCATTCCTGGCTCAAGCCGGGCGGACGCATCTACGTGGCCGATCTCGTTTACTTCGATATTCCCGAACTGCATGAACTGATGTGGGACCGTTATGGCCGCTACCTGGAATCGCTCGGCGGCGCCGCTTACCGGGAAAAGGTCTTCGCGTACATCGACAAGGAGGATTCGCCGCGCTCGCTGCCGTTCCAGATCGAACTGCTTAAGGAAGTTGGCTTTTCCGGCTACGAGGTGCTGCACCGGAACAGCGTCTTCGCCTGCTATTTCGGAGTGAAGTAGCCGGGACTCCGCCCCCCCCGGAGGTCGACGGCTACCGGCTGGGTCGATGCCGTCGACTCGATTCGGTTTTACTGGCTGATCGTGTTTTCGCCGGTGAAGAAATTCTGCAGATCACCACCGATTCCCAAGAAGGTGTTCTTGATGTCATTACCGGCCGCCTGGGCGCTGTCCGAGACCGAGTCGCCGGTGCCGCCACTCGAATGCTGGTGGGCACTGGGCTCGTAATGCGCGAGGGTGCCGTCAGCCGCGCTGACGAAGACAAAGCCCCGGCTGACACCACCGTCGAGCAACTGCACGCGCCAGCGCAAGGCCTGGTCGTGCGAGGTCAGGCGCAGGAGCGTGCGAACGTGATCGTACGGAATGGAGTGACGCGCCGCGTAGTCCTCAGCGACCCGGAGCGCCTTGCCCACGCCGTGGACGTCGCCCGGCGCGAACGTCAGCGTGTCGCCATAGATTACGCCGCCCTTGGCCTCGTAGCTGCGGACAATCTGGCCGTTTTCCACGCGCACGGCCCGACCATGCGACGGGACCGACGGATCGTAAAAGATCACCCACCACGTATCGATCGCGGCCGGCGAACCGGTGCCGTAAACCGAGATGATGCGTCCGCGCAGCTCCGAGTCGACGCCATCCTGGGCGACACTGAAAGCCTGCTGGGCAGTCATACCCGGTCCCGACGTGGTGGTTGTGGTTTCCGTCGTGGTCGTGGTTTGGGCAGCCAGCGGGTAGAGCCCCAAGGCAGCCACAAGCGAAAGGAAAAACGTCATCTTCATGCCCTACATTCCGCCTGCGAGAGACCAAGGGCAACCTGATAAGGCCATCAGGTTTTTGCGCTTTTAACTGGCTGACGCCGCTGCTTCCTGGACGGCTTGGGGACCGCCAGCGTAGCGACCATCGCGTCGGCCAGCCATTGCTCGTAACGGTCCGCACTCCAGCCGCGCTCGACGACGAGCAGCCGGTAGAGGTCCCGGGCGGTGAAGGTCCACTGGATGTCGCGCGCCTCGCTTTCGGTCAGGGCGGGATTCAGCTGCCCGGACTTGATGAGATAGGTGACGGTTACCGCTTGCGCCTCGTAGCGGCTGCATTCGCGATCGTGCTCGCGGGCGGCGACCTCCGGCAGCACCACGCGGGCCTTGACCAGCAACTCGGATTCCGCGCGCTCGCCGTCGTATATCTGCCGCGCGATGCGGGCGGTGAGCCGCAGGCGGGCGAGTGGATCGGTGAGCGTCTCGGCTTCGCTGATCAGCTTTTGAAACACGGGCCCGAAGGCGGCGCGATCGACGAGCTCGGCGAGGATGCGGCCCTTGGAACCGAAGACGGCGTAGACGGTGGGCACGGCCACGCCCGCCCCGCGCGCGATGGCCTCGATCGTGGCGGCTTCGAACCCCCGGGATAGAATCAACTTCCGCGCCGCGGCGGCGATGCGGGCCCGCGTCTCGTCCGCCTGCTTGGCCCGGACCAGCGAGAGGTAGGTGCGGATCGGTTTTTTTGCCATTGACGTTCGCGTCTTATATTGGATATAGTACAACCTAATCAATATAGCAAGCTTTTACGATTTCGAATCTTTCCACTTTGCCTTGAAGATCGCGGGTATTTGCCTCCGGCCGGTTCGGTCCTAAGATTTTCCAACTTCAACTTCTCCACCCGATGCCCGACCCTCAACCAACCGACCAGCAGAGCAACGGACGCAGCGATGCGTCGTCCGGGACGACAGAGGGCGATCAGGCACGGGAACAGAAGGTCATCGTCGTGGCACCCCACGCGGAAATCCACATCGAGGAAAAAGGGAAATCCGACGACAAGGAAGGTGGGGATAAAAAGGATTCCGATTCGAAAGAGGGCGACGACGATAAGAAGGAAGGGAAAGACGGGAAGGAGAAAAAGAAGTTCCACTGGACACCGCTGAAGATCTTGCTCGCGGTGATCGTGGGTATCGCGGTCCTCATCATCGCGATCATCTACATCCTGTATGCGATGAGTCATGAGACGACCGACGACGCCTATACGACCGGTTTCATCCACCAGATCAGCTCGCGCGTGACGAGCAACGTGATCGAGCTGGATATCGTCGACAACCAGTTCGTGAAAGAGGGCCAGGTGCTGTTACGGCTCGATCCGCGCGATTTCCAAGTGCAGGTGGACAAGGCGCAGGCCGACTACGACAAGGCCAGGGCCGATTTCGACCGGGTCGATGCGCTGAAGGACGACGTGGCCATTTCCAAGCAGGACTACGACCAGACCAAGGCCACTTTCGAAGTCGCGGCAGCACAACTGGAAGACGCGAAGAACCAGTTGAGCTACTGCACGATTGTCGCGCCGAGTGACGGCTTCATCGGCAATCGTACGGTCGATGTGGGCAACCGCGTCACGGTGGGCGGTGCGCTGATGACCGTGGTGCAGGACGTCTGGGTGCTGGCCAACTACAAGGAAACGCAGCTGGGCAAGATGAAGGAGGGCCAGCAGGTCGAGATCATGGTCGATGCGATCCCGAGCCAGAAATTCCGCGGGTACATCAACAGCTTCTCGCCCGGCACCGGCTCGACCTTCGCGTTGCTGCCGCCGGACAACGCGACCGGGAACTTCACCAAGATCGTGCAGCGCGTGCCGGTGAAAATTGTTTTCGATCCAGACAGCATCCGTGATTTCCACAACCGCCTCGTGCCGGGATTATCCGTCGAGACGGCCGTGGACCTGAACGCGCCGCTGGTGCAGGAGCCTGCCGAAGTCTCGAAGCTTTCCCACTGAACATGGCTGCGTCATCGGGGGAAAAGCAGGTCACGACACGCGAATGGATCGCGCTCTTCGGCGCGATGCTGGGCGCGTTCATGGCGGTGCTCGACATCCAGATCACGAATTCGTCGCTCAATGACATCGCGGGCGCGATCGGCTCCTCCATCGACGAGGGCTCGTGGATTTCGACCGCCTATCTTTGCGCGGAGATCGTGGCCATCGGCATCAGCGGCATCATGGCCTCGACCTTCTCCATCCGGCGTTACCTGCTGGTGAGCGCGATCGGCTTCCTGATTTTCTCCCTGCTCTGCGCGTTCTGCTCCAATCTTTCCGAACTGATCGCCTGCCGCGCGCTGCAGGGCCTTTTCGGCGGCGCGCTCATTCCGCTGGCCTTTAACATCATTCTGGTCGTGCTGCCGCCCTCGAAGCAGACGATCGGCCTGGCCATCTTCGGCATGACGGCGACATTCGGACCGGCGATCGGACCGTCCATCGGCGGCTGGCTGACGGACAACTGGGGCTGGCAGTGGATTTTCTTCATCAACCTGCCGCCCGGCCTCGCGCTGATCGCCATCATCTACGCATATCTCGACCAGGACCCAATGCATCTCGAGCGCCTCCCAGGCATGGACTACTTCGGCATTTTCAGCATGGCCATCGGTCTCGGCTCGCTCGAATACGTGCTGGAGGAGGGCGAGCGCAAAGACTGGTTTGGAAACGTCATCATCTACCGCTTCGCGTGGATCGCCGGGATTTTCATCACGCTTTTTCTCATCCGTGAACTCACCGCAAAAAAGCCGTTTCTCAACCTGAAACTCTTCAAATACCGAACGTTCGCGCTCTCGTGCGTGATCCAGACCGCGCTGGGCGTGGGACTTTACGGCACCGTTTTCATCGTGCCGGAATATCTCTCCATGGTGCAGAAGTACAGCGCCGGCCAGATCGGCTCGACGCTTGTCTGGGTGGGCATTCCGCAGCTTTTCATCCTCCCGTTCGTGCCCAAGCTCATCAAGATTTTCGACATCCGGCTCATCATCGCCGTCGGCGCGATTTTCTTTGCGGGAAGCTGCTTCATGAATGCCTTTCTCGATCCCGATTACGCGCGACCGCAGTTTGTCTTGAGCAACATCATCCGTTCGCTCGGGCAGCCGCTTTTTCTCATCCCGCTGCTCAGCATGGCGACGTCCGACATCCCGAAGAAGGAGGCCGGTTCCGCCTCGGCGCTCTTCAACATGATGCGCAACATGGGGGGCTCGTTCGGCATCGCGCTGCTCTCGACGCTCGTGACCAACCGCGAGCATCTGCATTCGGTGCGCATTGGCTCGACCGTGACCGCCGAGTCGCCCTTGGTGACGGCGCGATTGAATGACGTCACGAGCATCCTGCTGGCCAAGGGCCTGGACCCGGTTACTGCCGCGCGCACCGCGTTGAAGATCCTTAACAATTCGGTGCAGGAGCAAAGCTATCTCATGGCCTACAGCGATGCCTTTTACGTCATCGGCGCGGTCCTCGGGGGGAGCATCCTGCTGCTGCTTTTCATTCCCAAGCCGAAATCCGTCCAACACGCGGAGGTGGCATGAAGAACAAGGCCGCTCTCCTGGGCGCTGCGGTGCTATTGGCCGGCTGCACCGTCGGGCCAACTTACCATCGGCCCGCTCCGGCGGCGCCGTTGCCACCCGATTGGCACTGGCAGGCCGCGCAGCCGAGCGACGATCTGCCCAAGGGCCCCTGGTGGAAACTCTTCAATGACGACGAACTCAACCGGCTCGAAGATGCGGCGACGGCGCAAAATCAGGACCTGAAAGCGGCCATGGCGCGGGTCGATGAAGCGCGGGCGCGGGCGCGGCTGCAGGGCGCATCGTTCTTCCCGACCGCGAATCTGGAGCCCTCCTACTCGCGCGTGCAGTTGCCGAAGGACAATCCGCAGTTCGCCAAGATTCCCATCCAGGGAATCCTGCAGCGCTACGAGCCCTACAATTCCTACACCGTGCCGCTGGACCTGAGCTATGAGGTCGACCTTTGGGGCCGCGTGCGGCGCTCGTTTGAGGCCTCGCAGGCCGAGGCGCAGGCCTCTCTCGCTGATTACCAGAACGTGCTGCTGACTGCGGAGAGCGACGTGGCCGTCGATTACCTCACCCTGCGCGAGTACGACGCGGAGGTCATGATCCTGCAGGACACGGTGACGGCGCGTTCAGAATCGGTGCGCATCAACAAGGTGCGCGTGCAGGCCGGACGCGCAACCAACGTGGACGTGGCGCAGGCGGAAACCGATCTCACCAACGCGGAGGCGTCGCTGGCGGACGTCGACCAGCGGCGAGCCGAGACGCAGGACGCGCTGGCGGTGCTGTGTGGCGTGAATCCCTCGGACCAAATCCTCTCCCCGCGCCCGCTGGAAGTCGATGCGCCCCCGCCTGTCGTGCCGGTCGGACTGCCCGCGTCTCTGCTGGAGCGCCGCCCCGACATCGCCGAGGCGGAGCGCACCATGCAGGCGCAGAACGCCGCCATCGGCGTGGCCTACGCGGCGTTCTTCCCGCGCGTGACGCTGACCGGCCAGGGCGGCTACCTGAGCGCCCGCGCGACCGATCTTTTCACCTGGCCCAACACGATCTGGAGCTACGGGCCGCAGGTCAGCCTGCCGATCTTCGACGGCGGCCAGAATCTTTCCAACCTGCAGGCGGCACGGGCGAACTACAAGGAAGCGGTCGCGCGTTATCGCAGCACGGTGCTGAGTTCCGTCCGCGACGTGGAGGATGCGCTGGCCGACCTGCGGTTCCTTGCGCAGGAGAACGAGGCGCTGCGCCAGTCGGTGCTCTCGGCGCGGCAGGCGACCGACCTGGAGAAAAAACGGTTCCTGGTGGGCGAGACGAATTACACCGACGTGATCGTGGCCGACGAGACGCGGCTGGCCACGGAACGCAATCGCGCACAGGTGCGCGGCCAGCAGTTCTACGCCACCGTGCGGCTGATCAAGGCGCTCGGCGGCGGCTGGGACGCGCATGCGCTCGATGTCGAGAAGCCCGCGCCCTACCCGTTCAATATGCAGGCGAAACTGCCGGGCGCGAATGTTCCGTCCCTATCGGGAGATCCTTCATCGCTAGTGCCAGGCGCGCAGTAGCGATCGAAATCTCGTTTCTTTTCCGAACTCCGTCGCCCGGAGGGCTGCGGCCACCTAATGACGAACGCCGTTGCTGGGCCCGACGACTATTCGCTGCGGACGCGCGCCGGAGGGAGTGGCAGCGGGATGATCGCCGGGCGGTTCGTCGTGATGATCGTCGTCGTCGCCGCGCGCCTTCCAACGCTGCACGCGGAAGAGCCGCAACATGGCGACGAAGAAAAGCGGCACAAAGAAGACCGCAAGGATCGTGGCGGAGAACATGCCGCCGATGACGCCGGTGCCAATCGCGTTCTGGCCGCCGGAACCGGCGCCCGAGGCGATGGCCAGCGGCGCCACGCCGAGAATGAACGCCAGTGAAGTCATGAGAATCGGGCGCAGCCGCTGGTGCGCCGCGCGCACGGTGGCCTCGGTCAGTTCCATGCCGCTGTCGTAGTTTTCCTTCGCGAACTCGACGATCAGGATCGCGTTTTTGGCGGAGAGGCCGATGGTCGTGAGCAAGCCGACCTGGAAGAAGACATCGTTAGCCAGCCCGCGTCCGAGCGTGGCCAACACCGCGCCGAAGACGCCCAGCGGTACGACGAGCATGACCGCAAAGGGGATGACCCAGCTTTCATAAAGAGCGGCGAGACAGAGGAAGACGACTGCCAAGGAAATGGCGTAAAGCGAGGTGGTCTGCGTACCGGCGCGCTGCTCCTCGAACGACAGGCCGGTCCACTCGAGGGAGACGCCCTTGGGCAGCTTGTCCACGAGCGACTCGACGATCTTCATCGCCGTGCCCGTGCTCACGCCGGGCGCGGGTTGGCCGAGAATTTCCACGGAAGGGACGCCGTCGTAACGCTCGAGCTTGGGCGAACCGTAGGTCCATTTGCCGTCGGAAAAAGCGGAGAAGGGCACCATCGTGCCCACGCTGTTGCGCACATACCACTTGTTGAAATCCTCCGGCAGCATGCGCGAGGTGTCGTCGCCCTGGATGAAGACGCGCTTCACGCGACCGCGATCGAGGAAGTCGTTGACGTAGCCGGAGCCCCATGCGTCCGAGAGCGTATTGTTGATATCGGCGATGGTCAGGCCGTAGGCGCCGGCGCGTTCCCGGTCGAACGAGAAGGTGTATTGCGGCTCGTCGTCGAGGCCGTTGGGACGGACGCTGTAAGGAGCGAATTCAGGCTCCTTCATCGCCATGCCGAGGAATTGGTTACGCGCGTCCATCAGCGCCTTGTGGCCCACGTTACCGCGATCAACCAGTTCGAGATCGAAGCCGGTGGCGTTGCCCAACTCGAGTACCGCGGGCGGCACGAAGGCGAAAGCCATGGCGTCCTTGTACTGCATGAACGCGCCCATGGCCCGGCCCGCGATGGCCTGCGCACGGTTCTTGGCACCGGGCCGCTGCGACCAAGGCTTGAGGTCGATGAAGGCCAGCCCAGAACTCTGGCCGCGTCCGCCGAAGCTGAAACCGGTGACGGTGAAGACGTGGTCAACCGCGGCTTTTTCGGTGCCCTGAAAATACTCGCGGACTCGATCCAGCACGGCCTGGGTACGTTCGACCGTCGCGCCGGGCGGCGTGGTGACCTGAACGAACATGATGCCCTGGTCCTCGTCGGGCAGGAACGAGGTCGGCACCTGGAGAAAGAGATAGGCCAGCCCGGCGAGCAGCAGCGCGTAGATGAACCCGAAGGAAATCGGCCAGCGTAGCACGCCTTTCACTCCGCCTTCGTAAACGCGGTTGCTGCGATTGAAGGAGCGATTGAAGAATCCGAAGAAACCCGTCTGCTTTTCCTTATGCCCTTTTTCCACCGGCTTGAGGATCGTGGCGCAGAGCGCGGGCGTGAAGATCAGCGCCGTGAGGATGGAAAGGATCATCGCCGAGACGATCGTGATGGAAAATTGGCGGTAAATGACGCCGGTCGAACCGGTGAAGAACGCCATGGGCAGGAAGACCGCCGTCAGCACCAACGCGATGCCGACCAGCGCGCCGGTGATCTGGTCCATGGACTTGCGCGTCGCATCGCGAGGGGAAAGACCTTCCTCCGCCATGACGCGCTCGACGTTCTCGATGACGACGATGGCATCATCCACGAGCAACCCGATGGCGAGCACCATGGCGAACATGGTCAGCACGTTGATCGAGTAGCCGCAGAGCGAGAGTACACCGAAAGTGCCAAGCAGCACGACCGGGATGGCGATGGTGGGAATGAACGTGGCGCGGATGTTCTGCAGGAAAAGATACATCACGACGAAGACGAGCCCGATGGCGATGAAGAGCGTCTTGACCACTTCCTCGATGGAAATCTTCACGAAGGGCGTGGTGTCGTAGGGATAGGCCGCACGCAGGCCGCGCGGGAAGTAGGGCGCGAGCTTGTTGATCGTCGCATGCACCGCGTCGGCCGTCTCGAGCGCGTTGGCGCCGGAGGACAACTTGACCGCGAGACCCGAGGCGGGATGACCGTCGAACTTGGCGTTGAGCGCGTAGCTCTCCGCACCCAGGGCGATGGTTGCCACGTCATGCAGCCGCACCTGCGAACCGTCGGGATTGACCTTCAGCAGGATGTTTCCGAACTCGGCCGGGTGCTGCAGCCGCGAGGGCCCGATGACGGTGGCGTTGAGTTCCTGGCCCTTGATCGAGGGCAGGCCGCCGATCTCGCCTGAAGCGACCTGCACGTTCTGCGCCTGGATGGCGGTGCTGACGTCGATGGGTGTGAGCGAATAGTTATCGAGCTTGGCCGGGTCGAGCCAGATACGCATGGCGTACTGCGAACCGAAGAGGATGAAGTCGCCCACGCCAGACGTACGGCTGACCGGATCCTGCACGCTGCTGGCGATGTAATCGCCGATGTCGGCCGCGGTCATGCTGTCGTCCTCGGAATAAAATCCGATGACGAGCAGGAAGTTCTTCGTGGCCTTGGCCACGCGGATGCCCTGCTGCTGCACTTCCGGCGGCAGAAGCGGCACGGCGAGCTGCAGCTTGTTCTGCACTTGCACCTGCGCGATGTCGGGATTGGTCCCCTGCTCGAAACTGAGCGTGATGGTCATGCTCCCGTCCTTGTCGCTTTCCGACGAGAAGTAGAGCAGATGATCGATGCCGCTAAGCTGCTGCTCGATGACCTGCACGACCGTGCTCTGCACCGTCTCGGCCGAGGCGCCGGGATAGGTCACCGTAATGGCCACGGCGGGCGGCGCGATGGGCGGGTACTGCGCCACCGGCAGCGTGTGGATGGCCAGCGTCCCAGCCATGATGAGGATGATGGCCAGGACCCACGCGAAGATGGGGCGATCGATGAAGAACTTGGCCATGGTTTACGACGACGCGGCCGTGGAGTCAGCGGTACCGCCGACCGACGGCGTCCATTCGGTGGCGTGCACGGGAGCGCCCGGTTGGACCTTCTGCACGCCCTCGACGATGACGCGGTCACCCGCCGCCACGCCGGAACTGATGAGCCATTTGTCGCCGATGGCGCGGGTGGTGGTGACCTCGCGCAGCTCGACCTTGTTGTCGGCCGTGACGACGAACGTGGTCGCATCGCCCTTGGCGTCGTGCGTGATCGCCTGCTGCGGGACAAGAATACCCTTCTCCTGGATGCCCTCCTGGATTTCGGCCCGCACGAACATGCCGGGCAGCAGCAGTTCGGTGGGGTTCGGGAACACCGCGCGCAGGATGACCGAGCCGGTCGACTGGTCGACATTGACTTCCGAGAACTGGAGTTTGCCGACCGAGTCGTAGTCGGTGCCGTCCTCGAACTTGAGCCGCACCTGCGCCACGTCGGGTCCCGCGCTCTTGATCTGGCCCGCGGCCAGTTCGCGCTCGAGACGCAGGAGCACGGCGGTCGATTGCGAGACATCGACGTAGATGGGGTCGAGCTGCTGGATCGTGACGAGCGACGTCGTCTGGTCAGCCGTGACCAGGGCGCCCTCGGTGACGGAGCGGCCGGTCCGGCCCGTGATGGGTGAAAGCACCTTCGTGTAGGTGAGATTGATCCTGGCCGTCTCGATGGCCGCGTTGCCCGCGGCAACATCGGCCTGCGCCTCTTCATAGGTGGCGGTGGCGTTGTCGATGTCCTGCTGGCTGACCGCATGGCTGGCGAGCAGCCCCTGGTTGCGCTTGAGCGTGATCTCGGCCGTTTTTTCTCCGGCTTGCGCTTTTTGTTCACTGGCCAACGCGGTGTCGAGCGCAGCCTGATAGGGCGCCGGGTCGATCTGATAAAGCTGCTGGCCTTCCTTGACATCCGCGCCCTCGACGAAAAGCCGCTTGAGCAGCACGCCGTAGACCTGCGGGCGCACCTCCGCGACGCGATAAGCCGAGGTACGGCCCGGAAGCTCGGTGATGAGCGTGACCGGCTCTTCCTTGAGCGTGACGACGTCGACTTCGGCAGGAGGAGGAGTTTTGGGGGCGGCGGCGGCGCCGCCAAGATGGCAGCCGGCGAGGGCGAGAGAGGCAACCAGCCCCGCTGGGGCCCATGCAGAAATATTCATGAAGTTCAAAGTATTGGCGATCCGGCGACCGGACGTTGCCTATCAAGCAGCTCCCCACGGGGAGTTCCTGTCACCGGGATGGATTCGGACGAATTTTCGACCGGACGGTATATAATACCAAAGGCTGAGTCGGTGTAAACGCCGTTTTAACTCAAGGAGTTGTCATCGATTTCATTTATTTCAGTAAAATTAAGCGATATCCGGATCGGCGATGGAAAAGAAGAGCCGGAACCTCGTCCCCTGCCCGATTTTGGATTCCACCTGGAGCTTGGCCTGGTGGTTTTCCATGATCTTTTTCACGATGGCCAGTCCGATGCCGGTGCCCGATTCCTTGTAGGTCAGGAAGGGCGCGAAAAGATTCGCGACCTGCTTGGGCGACATGCCCTGGCCGTTGTCGCGCACGCCAATGACGATGTGCGGTTTGTCTTCAAACATCTCGCTCGCGGCGCTCAACCGCAGCACGCCGCCCTTCGGCATGGCCTCGGAGGCATTGAGAATGAGGTTGAGCAGGACCTGCTCGATCTGGGCGCGGTCGGCACGGAACGGCGGCAGATCGCCGGCCACGGTGCTGCGCACATCGATGCCCTGCCGCAACAGCTTGTGTCGCGTGAGCAGGAACACGTCGTCGATGAGCTGGTCCGCGTGCACCGCCTCCTTCATCGGCTCGGAGGAGCGCGCGAACGAGAGCACCTGGTCGAGGATGCGGTTCATCTGCCGCATTTTTTCGCTGATCAATTCCGCATCGCGCTGCGAGGTGGCGTCCTTCTGCACGCTCTCCATCAGCGCATGGAAAAGCATCTGCATGACGGTGAGCGGATTGCGGATCTCATGCGCGATCTCCGCTGCGAGCAGGCCGAGCGCGGAGAGCCTCTCGCTGGCGCGCAGCTTTTCCTCCATGTCCACCACGCGGGCGAGCAGCCGGCCCTTCTCGATCGCCACGGCGGAGAGCTCGCCCAGCGCGGAGATGAGCTTGATTTCGTCGTTGGAAAAGCGGTGCCGCTTTTGCGTGTAGAGCACCAGTACGCCCTGCGCCTTACCCGCGAAAATCAAGGGAACGGCGAGCATGGAAACGAGCTCCTCCTTGCGCGCGACCTCGGTCTGCACGTAGCCCTTTTCCTCAACGACATCGACAACCGCCAGTGGCTTGTGCCGCTTCACCACCGAGCCGAGCAGCGTCTCCTCGATGCTGAGGTTAGGCTTTTCGCGGTAAAGCTCGCTGCCGCCTTCGCACGCGCGCAGGACGAGCTCGCTGGCATCGTCGCTGAGCAGGAAGACCGAGCAGATGCGGGCCTTCATCAACCGCAGCGACTGGACGGTGATCTGCTTGAGAATCTCGTCCAGATTCGTCTCCGCAATGATCATCTGCGCAATGTCGACCAGGCTGGTGAGCTGCCGGCTCTTGAGCCGGAGCTGGTCGATTTCCCAGGCGAGCTCGAGCCACTGCGCCGCTTCCAGCGCCATGTCGACGAGCCGCGCCTCGTCGATCGCGCTGAAGGCATCGACCTGGGTCGAGTCGACGTTGAGCAGACCGATGACCTGTCCGCGCATCTCGACCGGCACCGCCATTTCCGAGCGGACGCGCGCGTTGATCGAGACGTAGCGTTTTTCCGCGCGAACGTCGCCGGAACGCAGCGGCTCGCCCGTGGTGGCGACCCAACCGGTAATGCCCTCGCCCGGCCGCAGCTTCACGCGCTTTGCGCGCTCGCTCAGGTTGTGACTGGCCTCGATGTCGAGGAAGCCGGTGTTGGGATTGATGAGAATGAACGAACCCGACTCGGCCCGCGTCGAGCGAACGGCGGCGGCCAGGATACGGTCGAGCGCCTTCTGGGGATGGAGCAGCGTGCGCAGGTCGCGCCGGCGCAGACCGGACAGGACACTGGGCGTGGCGCCCGGGGCGGGTCCCGGCTTTACAGGGCGATGCGCGCCCGCACTTCCCGGGTCAGCTTCCGCAACACCTCGTCGGACTCTATTTTTTTTCCGTTCTTGTCGCATAGGTAAAACGTGTCGAGCGCCGCGCCCTTTTCGGTGGTGACGCGCGCCGTGACGATACTCAGCCCGGTATCGGCGATGGCGGAGGCGATACGATAGAGTACGCCGGGATAATCCGCCGTCTGCACATCGAGCAGCGAATGGTTGCGCGAGGCTTCCTGGTCGACCGCGACGCGCGTTTCCATTTCCGAGGCGTCGTAGAACGGCGCGCGCGCCTTGTGCCGCTTGGCAAAGGCCTGGGTGAAATCGAAAGGCTGCATGCCCATCGCCTGGACGAGGATTTTCTCGAAGGCTGTTCGGTCGCGCTCGTCGAGCACCGCCTCGAGCTTTTCCGTCGCGACGTAAAAGGTCTGGATGGCGATGTTGTCGAAGCGGGTGAAAATGTCGGCCTTGAGAATCGTCAGCCCCACGGCGGCGAACGCCCCGGTGACGCGGGCGAAGAGATATTCACGATCCCACGAGACGATGTTCACCTCCGAATGGCCCTGGTCGGCGAAATGGCGCCAGTTGATCATTGGCTGCAGCGAGCCGTCGTCATGGCTGACCTGGTACTTGAGGAAATTGTGGACGAGACTGATGTGCTCGCGGATCAGCTCCTCGGAGATCGTGTCGAAATAGCTGGGCGGCAGATTTTCCAAGTGCGCAGCGACCTCGCCCGGGTCAAACTTGCGATCGAGATTCTTGAGCAGCCGCTGCTGCACCTCCCGCCGGCCTTCCTCCACGCCGTCGATGAACTCCTTGATGCCGCTGAGCGCGCGCGAGGTGCGGTGATAAAGCTGCCAGAGAAGCAAATCCTTCCAGTCCGAATAGCTGCGCGCCGCGCCGGTGCCCTGCGTGTCGGCGAAGGTCAGCAGCATGAGCATGTCGAGCCGTTCCTGGGTTTCCACCACGCGCGCGAACTCGATGATCGTCTCCTCGTTCTCAAGGTTCTTGCGCCGGGCGATTTCCGACATGGTGAGATGATGATCGACGAGGAAAACGAGCGCGGAGAGGTCGGTCCCGGTGATTTTCATGCGCCGCGCCACGCGTACCGCGTTGGCCGCGCTGGCCTCGGCGTGACGCGGACCGTTTTCCGCACGGCCGCTGTCGTGCAGCAACATGGCGAGATAGAGAATGTGCGGGCGGGTGACCTGCTGGAAAATCGGCTTGTACTTGGAGAAGGGCGGCGCCTTGGCGTCGATGATGCGGTCGAGCATCTCGATGCAGACCAGCGTATGCTCATCGGCGGTGTAGCGATGAAAAAACTCGTGCTGCACGAGGCACGTCAGCGGCCCGAATTCGGGGAAAAGCCGGCCGAGAAAGCCAAGCTCGTGCATGGTGCGCAGCGCGTGGCCGACCTGGCCCTTGCGGGAGAAGATCGCCAGCAGCGCGTCGCGCACGGCGGTCTGGTAGATGAACGCCCGGTTCACCATGTTGAGGCGGCGGCGCAGGCGCATCTTGAGCTCCGCGCCCAAGTCGGCGTTGTGCTGCTGGGCGAGCAGGAAGACGCGCACCAGTCGCACCGGCTCGTCGGCGAACGTGCCGGGCGTGATCGCCTCCAGCTCGCCATTCTCTAAAACGAAGCCGTCGATCTCCTGCCGGTGCGACGCGGCAAAGGGCAGGAACGCCCAGCGCGGCTTGGTGTGGCGTGGGTTGCCGCACAGGCGGCGGCCCAGCATGTTGCCCAAATTAAAGAGCAGCGACGCGTCATGATAGTAATCGCGCATGAACGCCTCGATGCGGCGCAGGATGGTGCGGTGCTTGTAGCCGAAGCTGTCGGCGATCTGCCCCTGCAGGCGCAGCGTGAGGATATCGCCCGAGCGTTTCTGCTGGTAATGGAGTTCCGTGCGGATGCGCAGCAACTGGTCGTAGGCGCGGTCGAGCTGCTTGCGTTCCGACGCCGTCAACAGCCCGGCGTCGACGAACTCCTGCGTGTTGCGCAGCCCGCGTTTGACCCGGCCGAGCCAGATCAAGTTCTGGTAATCGCGCAGGCCGCCGCAGCCGTTCTTGACGTTCGGCTCCTGCAGGAAAACGGTGTTGCCCGCCTTCGAGTGCCGGTCGGCCTGGTCAGCAACGCGCCATTCGAGGAATTCCTTTTCATGTCCGTGCACGCAGCGATTGATGAAGGTCTTCTCGAACTCGGCGAAGAGTCCCTCGTCGCCGCACAAATACCGCGCCTCGAGCAACGAGGTCTTGGTGCGCAAATCGCCGTTGGCCTGCGCGACCAGCTCCGACATCGTGCGGGTGGCGTGCCCGACTTGGAAACCGATGTCCCAGAGCATGTAGAGCACGTGCTGCACGATGTCGTTGACCTGCCCGGTGACCTTCGCGTTGTCGTTGGGATGGAGGAAAAGGATGTCGATGTCGCTGTAGGGATTAAGCTCCCCGCGGCCGAAGCCGCCGACGGCCAGCAGCGCAATGCGCGGCGGTTGTTCGAGATGCGATTTGCGGTGCGTCTCCCACGCGCTCATCCAGATGTGGCGCAGCATGACGGTGATGACGTCGGCGCGCTTTTCGCACAGGTCGCGGCCGCCGCCGCCGCGCTGGTGATCGAGCTTGAGGCGGTGCTCCTCGAGCTTGAGAAAACGGCGGTAGATGTCCAGCAGGTCGGTGGGCCGCAGGTGCGACCGGTCGACCAATTCGCGCTCGGCGTGGCGCAGGACTTTCTCAAGATAAGCCGACATCGAAGGAAGAACGTATGCGCCGCCCCAAGCCAATTCAATGGCCAAGTAGCGGATGACTCACCGCCTCCCGTCGCAACGATGGCGATGGCAGCCCAGACAAGGTAAAAGGAAGAAGTTGAAAGTTAAAAGTCCACGGGGGAGGACACGGGCGAATCCTTCGCCCACTGAAAAATCCAAATCGGAACTTTTTCCTTTTAACTTTTCACTTTAACCTTTTCCCCTTCCCCGCCATGCCTCAGCTCGGACTCAATATCGATCACGTCGCCACCCTTCGCGAAGCCCGTTACCGCGGCTGGAAAAAGGGCCTGCCGCCCGAGCCGAACGTCGTTCAGGCTGCCATGCTGGCCGAGCAGGCGGGCGCCGCGCAGATCACCGTCCATCTGCGCGAAGACCGCCGGCACATCCAGGAAAGCGATGTCCGTGAACTCGGACGCGCCCTGCGCGTCCCGCTCAATCTCGAAATGGCCGCCACCGCGGCGATGGTCACGCAGGCGCTGCGCTTCAAGCCGCGCGAAGTCTGCCTTGTGCCCGAGAGCCGGCAGGAGCTGACCACCGAGGGCGGCCTCAACGTCGCGGAGGACATCACGCGCCTGCGCAAGGTGACGCACCAGCTCCACGCCGCCAAGATTCTCGTCAGCGCTTTCATCGACCCGGAGATCGAGCAGGTCGAGGCCGCGCATCGCTGCGGCGCACAGATCGTCGAGCTCCATACCGGCGGCTACGCGAATGCCACGACCACGCGCGCCTGCAACCAGGAACTCGCCCGGCATGGCCGCGCCGCGGCGCATGCCCACGCGCTGGGCCTGCAGGTCAACGCCGGGCACGGCCTGCACTACACCAATTTGCGTGAGTACCTGGAGGACGTGCCGCACCTCGATACGCTCAACATCGGCCATGCCATCATCGCGCGCGCCGTGCTGGTCGGGCTGGACCGGGCCGTGACGGAGATGCTGACCCTGATTCGCAAGCCGGAATCGGCGCTGCTGGCGGACTGATCTTCCCCCTGTAGCGGCGGTCATAGACCGCCGCTACAGGGGATTACATGTCCCGCGCTTCGCCGCTCGGCGCCGCACGCGGCTTCAGCTTTTCCGCCGCCTTGGGCATCGAGCCTTCGACCGGCTGCGGCGCGAGGCCGCTCTGGTATTCGGCCTGGATGCGCGAGTAATACTGGCCGGAATCGCCGTCGGGCTGACGCGCCAGTTGGGCGATCTGGGCGTTGAGAAATTGCGCCATCGGTTCGTCCTTCGCGCTGATGCGCGGGATCACCGATTCGCTGAGCGCGGACTGGCAGATCGCCGTGAATCCATCCACCGCGTCGCCCGCCCGCACCGCGCTCCAGCCCGCGTGCACCGGTTGCGCGGAGAGGAAGGCGGCCAGTTTTTGCGCGGCGCCCGCCTGGGTCGAGTTCGCCGCCACCGCCCAGCCGTTCACGTGCGCCAGGCTGGCCGAGCACATGTCACGCGGCACATTGGTCACCCGGTAACCAAAATTGGGCAGGCTGGCGGTCAGGTCCGACGTGCCGATGAGCATGGCCGCCTGCTGCGCGCCGAAATAACGCCCCGGCGCCAGGCCCTCACGCGGAGGCGGCGCCGTCACGCTCAGACCCTGAAAAAACGTGTGGATGAAATCGAGGCTGCGTAGTTCTGCGTCCTTGCTGTCGGCGTCGCCGAGGTGCCAGGTGCCCACGTCGAGCGCCGGCTGGCCTGCCTGCGTGCAGAGCATGTTCCAGAAATCGAAATCGGCCGGCAGTTCCAGCGCATAGATCGGCGCGCCCTGGGCATTGGTGAGCTTGAGCGAAGCGATGGCGCGCGAGATCGCCTCGAGGACGTCCCAGTTCCAGTGCGGCCCGGGCGCGGCGATGCCCGCGCGGTCGAAATCGGCCGGGCTGTAGTAAAGCAGATCGACCGAAAATTCGTCCGGCAGCGCCTTGACCGCGCCGCCCACTGTAAACGCGGCGATGCTCCGCGCGGCAGCGGCGCGATCGGGCGTGACCGGGGCAAAGTCGCGCGCTGGATCGGCGCCGGAAAAATCCCGCGCATCCACCAGGCACACGTCGGGCGGCGTGTCGGACGCCAACGCCTCCGGCAGGTCGTGGAGATACGTCGCCTCGTCGTTCACGAGCGTCAGGGACGCCACCTGCCCGGTCTGGGCGGCGTAGTTGTCGAGCCGCGCGCCGAGCGCCTGCGCCTCAGCCGGGGAGGCCCAGGCCATCACGCGCAGGCTCGGGCCGTGCGGTGTACCCGGCGTGCTCGGATGCGGCTGCGTCTCGGGCACCGGCACATTGCCCGGCCCCGGTCCCGAGGGAAACGGCCGCTGATTGTTGCTGGTGGGTATCTCACTCGCCGTGCGCGGATACGTGAAGAAGATGAAAAGCGCCGCGCCGATCAGGGCGAGGATGAAATAAATCGCGACGGCTTTTCGTGGCATGAGGGGAGCCTACTCCACTTGGCGGCTGAGTTCACTCCCAAAGACTGGGGGACCGCGAAGGAGCCCGTTACTTCCCGATGCAGAAATTCAGGAAGAGACGCGTGAGGATGTCCTCGTTCGTGGTTTCGCCGATGACCTCGGCGAGTTCCGTCAACGCGTCGCGCAGATCGATGCTCACCACTTCCAGCCCGAGCCCGGCGTCGAGATTTTCCTGAGCGCGGGCCAGCGCGGAAGACGCGCGCTGAAGCGTCGCGTCCTGACGCGCGTTGATCGTCAGCACCGTCTCGCGCTCATCGCCGCCGAGCAGAGCCGATTCAATCCGCGCCTCGAGCGCGTCCAACCCCGCGCCGGTCAGCGCGCAGACGGGAATCGCCTCGTCGGGAACCGAGGCGTGCCGCCCAAGATCGGATTTGTTCGCGACCAGCAGCACCGGCACACCCTTCGGTATTTCGAGCGGCGACGGCGCGAACGGCTCATGCGCCACGACGACGCGCAGGATGAGCTGCGCCTTCGGCAGAAGTTCCCGCGCCCGCCGCGCGCCCTCCTGCTCGACCGGGTCGGAGGAATCGCGCTGACCGGCCGTGTCGATCAACCGGAGCGGCAGGCCGCGCACGCTGCAGGTCGCCTCGATCAGGTCGCGCGTCGTGCCCGGGGTGGGCGCGACGATAGCGCGGTCCTCGCGCAGCAGCGCGTTGAGCAGGCTCGATTTGCCGACGTTCGGAGCGCCGACGATCGCGGTCAGGGCACCCTCCTGCAGCACGCGCCCGAGCGGCGCCGAACGCAGCAGCTCGGCAAGTTGCGTTTGCACGGCGGCGATGCGTCCCCCGAACTCATCGCCCACGCGCGGCTCGATCCCCTCCTCCGCGAAATCGAGGCTGGCCTCAAGATGGCTGAGCAGGTCGACGACCTCCGCGCGTGCCGCCTCAAGCGCCTCGCCCAGCCGGCCCTCCTTCATCGCGCGGGCGCTGGCCAGCGCGCGTTCGGTCGGCGCGTAGAGCAGATCGAGCAAGCCCTCGGCCTGCGTGAGCGAGAGCCGGTCGTTGAGAAACGCACGCTGCGTGAACTCGCCCGGCCGAGCAGCGCGCGCGCCGAGTTCCAGCGCCGCGCGGATGATCGCCTCGACGATGCGCGGATTGCCGTGGCACGAAATTTCCACCGTGTCCTCGCCGGTGAATGAATGCGGTGCGCGCCAGAACGTGAGCACGGCATCGTCCAGCATGACTCCGCGATGCGTGAGCGTGCGATAAGACGCCTGTTGCGGCTGCCAGTCGATCTTCGTGGCGAGCATCGCGTCCACGATTGCGCAACTGGCCGGGCCGCTCAGCCGAATGACGGCGAGCGCCCCGACGCCGGGCGGCGTGCTCAAGGCGATGATCGTGTCGGTCGTCATGTCGTGGCGAAGGGAGTGAAGGGCAGACCGAATGCGTCGGCCACCGCCGCGCAGGTCAGGTTACCGTCGAAAACGTTGATGCCCTCGACCAGGCCCGGCTTTTTCCGGCATGCTTCGTCGAGACCGTTTCCAGCCAGCGCCTCTATATAAGGCAGCGTCACATTCGTCAGCGCCTGCGTGGCCGTGCGCGCATAGGCGCCGGGCATGTTCGTGACGCAATAATGGAGCACGCCTTCCTCAACGAACACCGGGTCGTCGTGCGTGGTGGGCCGCGAGGTTTCCGCGCAACCTCCTTGGTCGATGGCGATATCGACGAAGACGCTGCCGGGTTTCATCGAGCGCAGCATGGCGCGCGAGACGAGTTTCGGTGCGCGGGCGCCGGGAACGAGCACCGCGCCGATGAGCAAGTCGATGGACGGCAGGATTTCCGAGAGATGGGCCTCGGTGGAGTAGAGCGTTTGGGTCGCATCCAGCGTGATGTCGAGAAAGCGCATCCGCTCGAGATCGACCTCGAGGATCGTCACTTCCGCGCCGAGGCCGGTCGCCATTCGCGCCGCATTGATGCCCGAAGTCCCGCCACCAATGACGACGACCCGCCCCGGCAAAACGCCCGGCACGCCGCCGAGCAGCACGCCGCTGCCGCCGTGCGGTCGCGCGAGAAAATGCCCGCCAACGATGACCGACATGCGTCCCGCAATTTCGCTCATCGGCTCGAGCAGCGGGAGCCGGTGATTCACCGCAACCGTTTCATACGCGATGGCCGTCGCGCCGGACTTGAGCAGCGCGTCGGTAAGTTCGCGATTGGCGGCCAGATGCAGGTAGGTGAACAGCGTCTTGCTCTTGTCGAGATAGCCGTATTCCTCCGACACCGGCTCCTTGACCTTGACGATCAGCTCCGCGCGCAGAAAGGGCTCGTCGTGGGAGTCGGCCAGATGCGCGCCGGCGGCGGCATAATCGGCGTCGGGAAAGCCGGCATCGGCGCCCGCGTTGCGCTCCACGATGACTTGGTGGCCGCGCGCGACAAGACGGGCCGCGCCGTCGGGCAACAGGCCGACACGATGCTCCTCGTTTTTGATTTCCTTCGGGACGCCGATGATCATGGTGCCCGAGCGGATCGGGCGGCCCTAACTTTCCCCGCCGCGCGCCGCTTGTCGACTCTGCTCAAACGAGAGCCGGAGACTGACCGCCGCCCTATGTGCAGCGATCAGCCGTAAATCTGCCGGCTCAACTCAAACGAACTCATCTGCTCGCCCAGCGCGCGAAACATCGCGCGACAGCGATTCAACATCTTCCCACCTGCGGACTTTCCGGCCGCTCCTTCTCCAGCTTCATCCGAAGCCAGGTAGTCATCCGACATGCGGGGCCGCGAGGATATCATCGTATCTTCATGAGAAAACTTGCTCATAGGTGGTGCCTTGAAATAGCCTCCGCCATGCCAGCGGGAATCCCGCTCCACTAGCGTCTTGTCCCGAGGGGTTTACCGTCTGGGATAACCCTGCGAAGGTCTGCAAATTCAGGCAAAAAGTGCCGCAACGGGGAAAGAAGGTTCTGCCTATTTACGATCACACCGGAACCTCTGCATACCTCATCAGCCGAGGGCAGCGGGGACGAAATCCTAGCCCTGCGCTTCGCAACGCAGCACCGCCTCGGTGCAGCGCGGGCAAATCTCGGGATGATTGGCGTCCGTGCCGATGGTCTCCGGCGGATAGAATCGCCAGCAACGGATGCATTTCTTGTCACCGTGATCCTCTGAACGCGTAACGGTGATTTGCTCCGCATCGCCATGGGACGTGAACGCCACGCTGGAAACGATAAAGAGTTCCTCCAACGATTCGGGCGTCTCCCCAATATCCTCGGGCCGCACGCCGCTGATTTCCACGCGGGCTTCGAGGCTTTTGCCGATCCGCTTTTCGCGGCGCGCTTCCTCGAGCTTCTCGTTCACGCGCGAGCGCAGGTCGAGGATCGATTTCCACTTCGCCGATACGTCGTCGTTCGTCGCAGCTTCTTCCTTCGGGAAAAATTCCAGGTGCACCGAACCCGTACGGCCCGTGAATCCAAACCCTTCCTCGGCGGTGAAAGCGAGAATCGGCGCGAGCAGTTTCAGCAGTCCGTCGAGCACGCGATGCATCACCGTTTGCGCCGCGCGGCGCCGCACGCTGCCGGGCGCGTCGCAGTACATCCGGTCCTTCAGCACATCCACGTAAAGCGCGGATAGCTCCACGGCGCAAAAGCGATTCACCGCCTGGTAAACCTGCGAATATTGATAGCCGCGGTAGGCGGCCAGCACTTCGCGTACGAGCGCCTGGTACCGAGCGTGGATGTAGACATCGAGGCCGGTCCAGTTTTCTGGGGCGACTGCGTCCTTCGCCGCGTTGAAATCCGCCAGATTGCCGAGCAGGATGCGCAGCGTGTTGCGGATCGATCGGTACGAATCGGCGACGCGCGCGAAGATGTCCTGCGAAAACGGGATGTCGTCCTGATAATCCTGGCTGGCGACCCACAGGCGCAACACGTCCGCGCCGTGTTCCTTCACGAGCGTCATCAGGTCGATCGGTTTCTGGTAACCGGTGCCCGACTTGGACAGCTTCTTGCCTTCGATATCGACGACGAAACCGTTGGTCAGCACCGCGCGATAGGGCGCCTGGCCGGTCGTCGCCACCGAGGTGAGCAAAGACGACTGGAACCAGCCGCGATGCTGGTCGCTGCCTTCCAGATAAAGATCGGCGGGAAAAGTCAGTTCCGGACGCTTTTGCGAGACCGCCGCCCAGCTCGTGCCGGAATCGATCCACACGTCGAGCGTGTCGCGGCCTTTCTTCAGGCCGAGCGGCAGGTTGAGCGCGGAGGCCAGTTCGTCGGCCGAGCGCGAGAACCAGATGCCCGCGCCTTCCTTTTCCACGAGATCGGCGAAGGCGCGGATCGTCTTTTCGCTGATGAGCGGCTGGCCGCCCTCGCCAAAGAAAACCGGCAGCGGAATGCCCCAGGTGCGCTGGCGCGAGATGCACCAATCAGGGCGGGTTTCCACCGCGCCACGGATGCGGTTGCGACCCGACTCGGGAATCCAGCGGACGCCGTCGATGGCCGCGAGCGCGTTGGCGCGAAAGGCGTCGATCTTGATGAACCACTGCTTCACCGCGCGAAAAACAATCGGCGTTTTCGAGCGCCAGCAATGGGGATAGTCGTGCGTGTAGGCTTCCTCCGCGAAGAGCGCACCCTTGTCCTTGAGGATTTGGATGATGAGCGGGTTGGCCTTGAAGACGTATTGGCCGACGAGTTCCGGCACGCCGCACTCGGCGATCAGGCAGCCGCGATCATCGACCGGCGCGAAGATGGGCAGGCCGTGTTCCTGGCCGAGTTGATAGTCATCCTGACCATGGCCTGGCGCAATGTGCACGAGGCCTGTGCCCGCCTCGGCGGTGACAAAGTCCGCGGCAAAAACCTGGCGCACGCGGTCGTCGTTGAGGAAGGGATGTTTGTAGGTCAGGCCGACGAGGTCGGAACCTTTGATCTCGATATTGAGGAGAGTTGCTGAATCAGATGATACTTTGCCGGCTGTTTCCGCCCACGTCTGCACAGATGTCAGAACTTTTCCGCGCTCTCCAAAGTCTACAATTTTGTATTGGAGATTAGGCGAAACTGCGACGGCCAAATTCGCAGGCAAGGTCCAAGGCGTCGTCGTCCAGATTAACAAAGACGTATCTGCGAAATCAGTGAAGTAGGGGAACTTTTTGGTTAGCCTCGCTAGAGCCTCATCTGTCAGCGGAAACTTCACATAAACCGCCGGATCGACCTTCTCCTTGTACTCGATCTCCGCCTCGGCCAGCGCGGTCTGCGCGCCGGTGCTCCACAGCACCGGACGCATCGCCTGATAAACGAGGTTCTTGCCCACCAGAGCGGCGAAAACGCGCAGCGTCTCGGTTTCATACGCGGGATCAAGCGTGAGATACGGATGCCCCCAGTCGCCGAACACGCCGAGCCGTTGGAACTGCTCGCTCTGCACGCCAATGAAATGGCGCGCGGTCGCCTCGCACTTCTCGCGAATCTTGATGGGGTCCGTTTCCGTCGCGCCCAGTTCCTTCATCACCTTGAACTCGATGGGCAGCCCGTGGCAGTCCCAACCGGGCACGAACGGCGCGCGACGGCCGCTCATGTTCTGCACCTTCAACACGAGGTCCTTCAGCACCATGTTGAGCGCGTGGCCCATGTGCGCGTCGCCGTTGGCGAAGGGCGGGCCGTCGTGCAGCACGAAGGTCTCGGCCTCCGCGCGCGCGGCGATGATCTGTTCGTAAATTTTCTCCGCCTGCCAGCGCGCGAGCAGCGCGGGTTCGCGCTTGGGCAATTCCGCGCGCATCGGGAAGTCGGTCTTCGGCAGGAGCAGGGTCGATTTGTAGTCCATCGGGAGAAAAATCAGACTAGCCGCTCTTTGCAAAAGGAACAGGCTGAGATGCGGTTTTTAGGGCCAAAATGGGCGCTTCGCTTCACCGCACATTTTGCAGCAACTTCCGCAGCGCCTCGGGACGGGTGACGGGCAACTGGCAAACGTAATTCTCGCAGACGTAGGCGGTCGGTTCGGTGACTTCTTCCGGCAGGTGCGCGATGATGGAATGACGCTGCGCGAAGTAGGCGCGCGTCTCGTCGTCGGCGATGAGCAGCACGGCCATTTGCGGTAAACACGGCGCATAGGCCTCGGCCAGCATCGCCGCCAGGCCGAGATGATCACGGCTCGGGCTGTGGATGATCAGATGCGCGGGCGGCAGGTCGAGCCACGCCGCGGCCGCGAGCAACAGCGGCATGCCGTAGGGCTGCGCCTCCAGTCGCGCGGAGAAGGCCCGCACCGCGTGGCGCCCGTGCTCCAGCATCGTGTCGTTGTGGAAGAGCCGGCCCATGCGCCAGAGATTCACCGCCGCAACGGACGTGGGCGCCGGTTCCGCACCATCGTAATCCTCCTTCAAGCGCAGCAGGATCGTTGGGTCCAGATCTGCCGTGGAAAAATAACCTCCCCGGTCCTGGTCCCAGAAATGGAGGTCCATCGCATCCTGCAATTGCCGAATCCAGGGCAGCCACGCCAGATCGAAGTCCGCCGCGTAAAGATCGAGCAGGCCACTGATGAGATACGCGTAGTCCGAAGCGAAGCCGTGAATCTGCGAAGGACCGTCGCGAAAGCTGCGCAGGAGCCGGCCGCTCGCCGCGTCAAAAAGATGCTCGCGAATGAAGCGAGCCGCCCGCTGGGCCATGCGCAGATATTTCGGTTCCCCCAAGACCATCGCGCACCGCGCCAGCGCGCCGATCGCCAGGCCGTTCCAGGAAGTCAGAATCTTGTCGTCCAAATGAGGCCGGGGCCGGTGCCCGCGACGCTCCAGCAAAATCGCGCGATCCCGCGCCAGCCGGATATAGCGATCCGGCTCCTCGTCCTCGGTGCCGCGCCAATAGAGCACGTTCTTTCCGGAAAGTTCGTCATGCGGATCGGAATCGGGCGAGACGTTGCCCTCGTTTTCCACGCCGTAGGCGTCGCCAAATTCCTTCGCGCGCGTTTCGCCCAGCGCCTCCACGATTTCCGCCTGGGTCCACACGTAAAATGCGCCTTCCAGTTTTCGCGCCGCGTCGGCGGTCGGCAGACTGTCGGCATCCTCGGCGGAGAAGAAACCACCCTCCTTGCTGGTCAGGTCGCGCTGGATATAGTCCGCGATGTCGCGCGCCACGCCGGCAAAGAAATCGTCGCCCGAAAGCTGGTACGCGGTCAGGTAAACCTGCGCCAGTTGCGCCTGGTCATAGAGCATCTTCTCGAAATGCGGGACATGCCAGCGCGCGTCGACCGAGTAGCGGTGAAAGCCGCCGCCCACGTGGTCGTACATCCCGCCCCGCGCCATCTTGCGCAGCGTGTTGAGCGCCATCGCGCCGGCCGCGTCCGTGCCCGGCTGGCGCGTGGCCGCTCGCCCGAGCAGGAACTGCAGATTGACCGGGCGCGGAAATTTTGGAGCACCACCGAAGCCGCCGTCCTGGGCATCGAACATCCGCGCATACTGACCGACCGCCGCGGTCAGCGCGGAGACCGGCGACCATCCCTCCTCGCCCTCGGCGTTCGCCTCCTCCTGCGCCTCGCGCAACGCGCCCAAGAGCGAGGTCGCCTTGTCCTCGATCTGGTCGCGTTCCGTTTTCCACAGCTCGGCGATACGTCGCAGCACCGTGATGAAACCGGCGCGCGCGGGACCGTCCGTGGGGGGAAAATAGGTGCCACCGAAGAAGGGCCGCAAATCCGGCGTCAACCACACGCTCATCGGCCAGCCGCCGTGACCCGTGGTCGCCTGCACGAACGTCATGTAGACTTGGTCCACATCCGGCCGTTCCTCGCGATCGACCTTGATGCTGACGAAATGTTCCGAGAGAAACGCGGCGATGGCCGCCGACTCGAACGACTCGTGCTCCATGACGTGGCACCAGTGGCAGGTCGAGTAACCGATGGAGAGGAAGATCGGCTTGTCCTCCGCGCGCGCCTTGGCGAACGCCTCCTCGCCCCACGGAAACCAATCCACCGGATTGGCCGCATGCTGCAAGAGGTAGGGCGACTTTTCTGCGGCCAGACGGTTCATCGATCCTCACCTTACCCGCTCCGAACAGACGCGCCAGTCTTCCATGCGCGCGACGGGAAAAACTTGGAAATGCCGCGCGCATCCGCAATGCTCACCTGACGTTTTCACCGCAAACCCTCTCCCTCGCCACGATGATTAATTTCCTGCGAATCCTCCTGCTGCTGGCGCTGCTATTCGTCCAGGTCGGCTGCGCGACAACCGAATCCGATCTCGACTACACGCGCGACCAACCCGTCCCCAAGCAGGGCGACAGCTCCTACCACGGCTGGAACGACGCGAATAACTAAAGGCCTTTCGCCCAACGCGCGCCCAAGATCTCCTGATCGGAGATCGGCCAAGCCGCCCCATCCTCGGAACTGTATTCGGGGGATCAACACGGTGACCGGTGTGGCTCTCGGCCCCATCACGAATGCGGTTCCGGCGAGACGCGGCGGCTTCGCCTGTCTTCGCGCTTATCTCCCAAACACGGGACACGATCTCTCCCCACAAGAAGAGAACCCCAACCATGCGATTCGCCTTGCAACCCGGGCCGGACGTTTTATTCTGACCCTCCGCCGAAGACCTGCAACGCCAGGCCCCGGCGACTCATTTTTGCCGCGTGGTGCAATTGGTAGCACACCAGATTCTGGATCTGGGTGTTCTAGGTTCGAGTCCTAGCGCGGCAGCTCTGCATTTTAGGATGTAGAGGGCTCCTCGTTGTTGCAGGAACAAGAAAAATGGTTACGTTTTCCGAAAAGGACCCCTTCGCGGTAGCCGGTCAACCTAGGGAACATGATCAAATCGGCGTGGAACCGATTTTCCTCACAGCTCTCGTCCGCAAAATCGAGAACGATCTGCCAATCATCCGGCCCAAGCGCATGGCCTCCCGGACGGAAATAGACGCCCAATTTATTCTTCGCGCCGAGGAAAACATAAACAGGTTGGGAGGCCAGGTAGGATTTCACCGCGCCTTGGACGTTCACGTTAGGGTCATCCAATCCGTCCTCGGATAGGAGCGACCGCGGGGCGACCAGGTCGATCAGCCAGTTCTCGTCAAACGGGAGTTTGTCTACCTGATCGGAAAACTCGCCCAGCCGAGGAATGTACCAATTGAACGCGCTGGTCAGATGTTCCAGCCCCTCCTTGCCTCCCCGGCTCGGCCCAGTGAAACGATAAGCGGACGTTCCTCCGCAACCGGAACCACAGGCCGCCGTCAGCGCGATACGCTCATCAAAAGCTCCCGCAACCAAAGCTGTCTTGCCGAGGCGCGAATGGCCAATGACAGCTATTCGGTTTTTATCGATAGAGGGCTGCGTCTCGAGAAAATCGATGCAGCGGGAAACTCCCCACGCCCATGCCGCAATGGTGCTCCAATCGTGGTGCGGATAAGCCGGGAAAAATCCGGTCGATCGGTTATTCGGACGATCCTCCGCCGCTTGCTGATAATCAAAGGTCAGTACCGCGTAGCCCCTCTGCAAGGCGAGAGCGGTGGTTTCGGCCCCCTCCTCAGGAGAGTGCGCAGGCCGAGGCCCGGCAAGCGATTGACCAGGATGGCCGCCGGGCGTCGTTGAAAAAGAAGGCCAGAAAAAAACCGGAAAGGGACCTTTCCCCAAAGGCAAATAGAGGGCCGCTTCGAGATGCAGGCGGCGACGCGGCCCAAAGGTCAATCGAACGAGTTTATAAAACGCTTTCCCGTCCAGGACCGGTTGGGAATTCAATATCCGACCCCGCACATTGCCCGGCGGCGCGGGAGCATGACCCAGCGCGTAATGCTCGAGAATGGCTTTCATCTCGTCACGCCGCGCTGGCCATTGTGACGGATCACTGACAGGAGCGTCGTCGCCCTTCCGCAACGGATCAGGTAACCCGGAGATTACCGGCAAATCCTTTACTTCCGGGAAAGATGAAACCGTCCCAGCGACCAAGGTGGATTTTCCGATGCAAAAACTCGCCAATACTCCCATTAAAACCGCTCGCCCACCTCCGTGTCTGAGACTGGATCGACGTATCATCACCTGGCTCATCTTAGACAGAGAAAGGATAAAAGTCAGCGCAGCGTAACAGCGAAATGGATGGTGTCGTGTATGTTTTCGACGTGGCGGTAACCCTCCATTTGGAGCATTCTGAAGCGATGAGGGAGAGGACGATTCCGGTCTTTAATCGCCTGTGTTTCGACGTTCCGCCTTGCCCGTCAGAGCTGCCTGAGCGCCAGCACACCATCTTCGTTAAGTGACGAGAACCGTGATCACCGAGCTTCGAAATCTCAACCAAGACCAGCGCGCCGCCTGCATCGCGAGCTTGCTCGGTTGGTCGCTCGATGCCTTCGATTTTTTCCTGATGGTCTTCGTCGTGCGATCCATTGCGGGTGACTTTCACGCGCAGATAAAAGACGTCGCTTTTGCGATCACCGTGACGTTGATGTTCCGACCCGTAGGCGCCCTGTTTTTTGGCTGGCTAGCCGAGCGCTTCGGGCGGCGTCCGGTCCTGCTTATCGACGTCCTGCTCTATTCGTTCCTGGAATTGGCTTCGGCTTTCGCGCCGTCCCTTGGCGCTCTTCTAGTTTTACGTGCCCTCTTCGGGTTTGCGATGGGAGGCGAATGGGGAGTCGGCTCCTCGCTGGTCATGGAAACTATTCCTGCGCAAAGCCGTGGGATTATCTCCGGCATTCTGCAGGAAGGTTACGCGCTCGGTTATCTGCTCGCCGCGATTGTCTACGGCCTGTTTCTCTCTCTCATTGGCTGGCGAGGCATGTTTGTCGTGGGGGTTTTGCCGGCGCTGCTCGTCCTCTATATTCGGGTAAAGGTGAAAGAATCACCTGTCTGGTCGCGTCGGAACCGTCGGGTCGAGCCCTCCACGTTAAGGGGCTTGGCCCCTATCGCCCGGCACTGGAAACGTTTTCTTTACGTGATCCTGCTCATGACGGGCTTTAATTTTTTTAGCCATGGCACGCAGGATCTATACCCCACATTTCTAGAGGCCCAGCACCACTTGGCACCCGGAGTGGTTAGCGCCATTTCTATCGTGGCCAATCTGGGGGCAATTCTCGGAGGAGTGGTTTTCGGCATTTATTCGCAACGCGCGGGACGTCGCCGCGCCATTGTGACGGCGGCCCTCCTTGCCCTTCCTGTCATCCCGCTCTGGGCCTTTGCGGCCACACCGTTTTTTCTCGGGCTCGGCGCCTTTTTGATTCAACTCATGGTTCAGGGTGCCTGGGGTGTTGTGCCGGTTCATCTCAACGAACTTTCGCCCGAAGGACTCCGAGGCATTTTCCCCGGCTTCGCCTACCAACTCGGCAATCTTCTCGCCTGCGGCAACGCGGTCTGGCAGGCGGGGATCGCCGCCGATCATCACGGCAACTATGGCTTGGCTCTCGCCTGGGTCGCCGGCCTGACGGCGCTGGCTCTCGCGATCATCACCGCATGCGGACCTGAAGCGAAAGATATCGTCTTCGGTGATACGGCTCGAGATTCAAGCTGATTAAAAAGCACCTATTCCTAAACCGGAACACTTGATATTTTGTAACTGGCACAAGAGGAGCCGCCTAGTTGATAAGTATGGGGATACTTACGGTCGGCACAGCAAATGGCTATCTTCATCAGAGTGCTTCCATCATGAACACGTCCAGGCTGGTAGCTCTAGCTTTGCTTTTCATTTCCGGCATGGCTATTTGCCGGGCAAGCCTCGGTGAGACAGAAGCTCAATGTATAGCGAGGTATGGACAGGAATTTGATGTGCAGGACAACCTTGGCTTCGATGTCGTCGGCGATAAAGCGGCGTCCTTCAATTGGAAGACGCCGAAAGGTTCTTTTGTGATAAACGTGACTTTCCTGAACGAAGTCGACGTTCTCGAGAAGATAACGAACTCTGATCCTTCCCGTGAGATCACGGAAGACCAGAAGCGGGCCATCCTCAACATCGAAAACGCGGGTTTCCAGTGGAGGAAACAGGCTGCGGTTTATCAAACCAGCCGCACGGATTTTACAGCGGAAAAGGAAAGCTGGCTTAGGAGTGATGGAGCCACCGCTATCTGCTGGATGTCGGGTAAGTTAAAATCAATCCACGGATGGGGTGAGATCGATCTTTCCACCAAACAATATGCTTCTGCGCAGCGGGATCTCGATCAACGGGATGGGGCGGGTTAAGTAAGTGTACGGGATAGAATCCAGCCGGCCTACGGGCTCGGCAGTCTGCTAAGCGCGCGATCTCCCGAGGAGCGTTCCGGCGTCAGACTTTATGGCTGATCTGCACTTTAGACCTTTCAAGGACACCAAGCTTGATAATAGCGCTCCCTCCTAAAACAGGGACTGAAGGGATGGGGGTGCGCCTACTTGAATCGTGACGAGCTTTGATTCCGCAGATCGCCAGACCTGAAAGGAATAAGGTTGCCCCGCTTTTTGGGCCTGCGTGGTAACGGTCTTATAGAGTCGCATGAATTCTTCCAGCGAGCCGGGCGCGGGTTGGCCGTCAAGCGAGCGAATTTCGTCCTGCGGCTGCAAGCCGCCTTGAAAAGCTTGAGAATCGGAAGTCAGCGCCAACACGGTAATTTGGTTTCCGACGTCAGCCAGAAGCATTCCGTCTGGCAGATCGACCTCTGCTGAAAGCGGCTTCTGCTTTCCCGGAACGGAATAGACCACCATCGTTCCAATATCAGCTGCGGTGTTGAGGGCTTCGCGGAAAAGCTCGGCCTCCTTCCAAAGCTCGGCCCCGGCTTCTTGCGACAGTGCCTTCTTGTTATCGGCGCTGTCCTGGCCACCCTGCCCGCCTTGGAATGCGTCGTCGTCGGATGTGTCCTGGAATTTTCCCGAGTGATGATGCTGGCCAAATCCTCCCTGATGATCCTGGCCTTTGTCTGTATCTCCTGAATGCATGTGCAGTCCGGCATTCGGATCAACATAAACCAGCCGCAACAGCGCGTTGGGCTCCAGAATGGTATGCGCATTGAGCAGGATCGGAAACCTGAGCCGTACGCCGTCAGAGGTTGTTTCCAGTGGGAGCGCGTCGCCCAGCGGCGGATTTGACACCAGACGCGCCTCCTGGCCACGTGCAGAGGTCCAGATGAGCAGGCAGGTCAAAAAGGGAAGCAGGAAAGAATGACGTCGTCGGTTCATTTTTGGTTTCGAGTGCGCGAAGCACGTACGACTATGACGTCCACGGAAACTTTTTGGTTACCGGCCTCGTACGCTGACGTGGCGGAATGAATCGCAGGCCGCCTAGACACCGAAGCTGATTCCCACCGCCTGAGCTATCTGGACTGCCTGGCCTTCTGGAGGGACGAGTTTGATTTGGTCAATCGCCTCTTTAATCGAAACGACTCCCGTCTCGTAATTGAGATAACTGACCATGTAGCCAAACTTCTTGTCCTGGATTAATTGTACTGCTGCCACGCCGAAACGAATGCCCAGAATGCGATCATTCATGCTGGGGGTACCGCCCCGTTGCAGATGGCCGAGAACCACCGTGCGTGTCTCCAGCCCCGTGCGATCGATGATTTCTTGCGTGACCCTCGCACCAATACCGCCAGGACGAATCTCACCTTTGGTTTCGCCGGGAGCGGTCAAAACTTCGCCACCCTGCGGGGCCGCACCCTCGGCCACCACAATCAGGGTTGAAGCCTCGCCGCCCGACATCCGTTTTTCAACTTCGGCGCAGAGACTCTTGTACGAAAAGGGAATTTCCGGAATCAGAATCACATCAGCTCCACCGGCAAACCCTCCGTAGAGGGCGATCCAGCCGGTGTCTCTCCCCATCACTTGAAGCACCATCACGCGCTTGTGGCTCGCAGCGGTGGTGCGGAGACGGTCGAGCGCATCAACCACGCAATGAACGGCGGAATCGAAACCGAATGTCCAGGCGGTTGCGGAGAGATCGTTGTCGATGGTCTTCGGAACCCCGACAACCGGTACCCCGTTTTCAAAAAGCTGTTGCGCGGCCGTAAGGGTTTTATTGCCTCCGATACAGATCAGGGCCTGCAGGCCAAGATCCAGAACAGTCTTTTTCGCCTCATCGATGATCCTTTGAGGAATCTGCTCATTTTTGCCCGAAACCGATTCGGCAACGAAATGGCCCCGGCTGGTCGTTCCCAGGATTGTGCCCCCCAGGGCGGTGATTCCCTCGGTATTTTCCAGGTTGAGGGGCTTGTAGTTCCTGGGAAAAAGAAGCCCCTCATAACCACCAATGAAACCGATGACCTCCCACCCGAGGGTATGAGCCGCCGCCACCGTCGCACGAATAACCGCGTTCGAGCCGGGACAATCCGCGCCACTGGTCAAAACTCCAATACGAAAACGAGACATCGATCATGGCTAACCGGCTTTACGAATGGGTTCAACTCAAATAAGACAGCAGAGAGAGGTAGAGGCGCTTCTTGCCGTGATAATGGTGAATGAAATAAAGATACCCCGACCGGATGGTGCAACGACCGCCAAGGGTTTCCATCACGGCTTCACCTCGGATGGGAAGGTAACATTTATAACATCGCGTAAAGTGATCGCTTTTCTTCCAGGAGGAAGCGTGGCGATACAAGCCGCCTGCCAACAGGCTCAGATTGGAGGATTGAAGTTTTCGATTATTTGGACGCAAAACAATGCTTTTCAAGAGCTAAGATCGTGCATGCTTATGTTAAGAACGTGCATTTACCGGATGCCGCCAGAGCTTTAACTTACAGGTTCCTTAATGTCTCGATTAATTAGCGACCCCAATCTTTCTACGCGATCTGATCCTTTATGAGTCCATCATCATCGACCGACACGACGCTCCGCTCAAATTGATTCTCATGCAAAATCACGGCCTGTTATGCTCGGACAGACCGAGAACGAGGTGCTGAACGTCATGCTGATGGTGGATAAATGGGCCTCCGTTCTTCTGGATACTTTCGTCGCGGGAGGGCCGGAATTTCTCGACGCCGCCATTTCCGAACGGATCGAAAATCGGCTCGATGAGCATCGTCGCCGCCGGGCCATCGGCCATGTCGCTGTCAGGAAATCAACCTGAAATGTCCCGAGACCTTATTATGAAACCTATAACCATATCCATTTTAGGATTATCGCTCTCGTTATTGTTTGTTGATGCAGCTCATGCGGCGGACCCGACAACTTCCCCGAATACGGATGCGAATTCGCTTCCTGCCGCGGCGACGACCAGTTTCGGCCCCGACGAGCAGGCGAAGCACGCAGCGGGATTGCAGTCGTTCCTCGACGCCAAGTTTGGGGTGTTCATTCACTTTGGACTTTATTCCGTACCGGCCGGCGAGTGGAAAGGTAACAAAGGTTATGCTGAATGGTTCCAGATCGAAACGGAAATGCCTCTGTCGGAGTACTCGAAATTCGCCGCCCAGTTCAACCCGGTGAAGTTCGATGCGAAGGAGTGGGTCAAGAACATCAAGAATGCCGGCATTAAATACGTGGTGATAACGACGAAGCATCACGATGGCTTCGCGATGTATGATACCAAGCTGGAGGATTACAATGTGGTCCAGGCAACGCCGTGGCATCACGATCCGATGAAGGATTTGGCGGCAGCGTGCCAGGAGGCCGGCATCAAGCTTTGCTTTTATTATTCACTTCCCGACTGGCATTCGTCCGATTTTCCACAGAAGTATTCGCAATACTGGGGAGGCAAACCCTTTCATGGCCATCCGAACCCTGACGCAGATATTGAGAAATACGTCTCCTACATGAAGGGGCAAATCCATGAAATCCTGACTCAATACGGCCCCATCGGGGCGCTTTGGTTTGATGACGGCGGAGCGTTTCATGGGCTGAGCGGCGAGCAGCGCGCCCAACTCATCCACGCCCAGGAAATCGTGGACGAGGTGCATCAACTTCAGCCCGGATGCGTGATCGACGACCGTCTCGGACTACCCGGCGATTACGGCACGCCCGAGCAGGTGATTCCGGCCGGATTCCCGGACGAGCCCTTCGAGACTTGCATGCCGCTCGACCACCATTGGGGCTACAACAAGAATGACCACGACTGGAAATCACCGCAGACCATTATCCAACAACTGGCGACCGTCGCCAGCAAGGGCGGGAATTATCTGCTGGGAATTGGTGCGATGCCGGACGGTATTTTCCCGCCTCCGGAAGCCGAAGCCACTCTGGAGCCGGTGGGTGAATGGCTGAAAATAAACGGCGAGTCGATCTATGGCACGCAGGCTGGGCCGTTGCATACCTGGAGATGGGGCTGCACGACGCAAAAAGGCGATAAGCTTTACCTCCATGTTTTTCATTGGCCGCAAGACGGGGAACTGCTGGTGCCGATTCAAAACGAAGTCAAGCGGGCCTGGCTGCTGGCGGATGCGAAGCAGACTGCGCTTACCGTAACGGCCTCCGAAAGCGGGGCAACGATCTCGCTGCCCGCCCAGGCGCCTGATGCCGTCGACACGGTGGTGGCCGTGGAAATATCTGGTCCATCGCATATCGTGACAGTTTCGGCCGGGAAGTTGAACCTCGCGGAAGACAAACCCGTGGAGGTCTCGAGCTTTTGGCCCGGGCGCGAAGACCTGCTCAACAAATCGCATATCACCGATGGCAAGGAGGAAACCTCATGGGCCGCCGAGGAGTCGGCCCGCACCGCCTGGGTGACAGTCGATCTCCAGACTGAGCAGAAAATCTCCTGCGTCATGCTGAGTGATGCGCCGTTTGGACGCACGCAAGCATTCAACGTGGAGGCGCAAATCAACGGCGCGTGGACCAAAATAACGGAAGGAACGAAAATTGGCGAAGATTCGTACCTCACCTTTCCGCCTGTGAAGGCCCGCTTCTTTCGCCTCAATATCCTCAAGGCCAGCGACACTCCGACCTTGGCGGAGTTTCAGTTATTCGAGAAATAACACCATGAATAGCGGGGATAGCGCCGTTCCGTTGCCTTGGGGCTTTGCAGCTCCATTATCTTAAGAGTTTTTATTTAGCTTCCAGTGGAGGCACAGGGCCAGCAGCAGATAAGCTGACTTTCCCGGCGTAGTGACGAGCGGTGAAAATAAAATAGCCAATGGAAAAGAGAATGGCGAAGGGCCACCAGATCAGGGCCAATCTCAGGCTTTTGAGGCTTGTCGCGGTGTTGTAGGCGGTCAGGGAATTTTCCGGTGCCAGCGTGGAGTAAAGGATGACGGGAAAGATGGCCGCTGCGCCGGCGACAAGAAGGCCCGCGATGAGCAGGGACGAGCCCCAAAAGGTCCTCCGTTCCAAACGGCGGTAGAGACCCGTATAAAGGGCCGCCGTTCCGCCCAAAACGAGAAGGACTCCCAGCCAGGCGACAGGCTTGGATGCGACTTCCGGAAGCAAGCTGGGCCGAACGTACCAGGTCTCGATCGACAGGATGAGGAACAGCAGCGGGATGATTGCCCAAAGCCGACGCGCGATGGCCTCGCTTCGATCATGGACCGGGCCATCAGTCTTGAGCGTTAAATAATTCGCCCCGTAGGCCGCCACCATGATCAGCACGACGAGGCTGACGGACAGGGTGTACCAGTCGAGAAGGCCGACGTAGCCGCGCACCCCGAAGTCGGTAAAAAACGCCATCGGGAAATCGCCATTCGCGTCAATCGGCAGGCCCCGGGCCAGATTGCCAAGAGCGGCGCCAAAGAGGATGGCCAGGAGAACGTTGGCAAAGGCGAAGACGACATCCCAGAAGTCCTGCCACATCCGATCATCGAAGGCGCCACGCACCTCCAAAGCAATGCCCCGCAGGATCAGGCACCAGAGGATGAGGAACAGGGCCAGATAATAACCAGAAAAGGCCGAGGCATAGATTTTCGGAAAAGAGAGAAAAAGCACGCCACCAAAACCGACCAGCCAGACTTCATGCCACGAATAGACCGGGCCGACCGCCGAGAAAACCTGCCGTCGCTCCGCCGGCGTGCGCGCGACGAAAAGATGCAGGATGCCCGCGCCGAAATTGCGACCGTCGAGCACCACGTAAATCGTCAGCGTGAACGCCAGGATGCCGTACCAGATTTCAACCATGCGATGCCTCCGGTCCGAAATAGATTTCCCGGCCGACCAGATAGAGAAACATCAACCCAACGACCATATAGAGACCGACGAATCCGATGAGGGTGAAAATCGTGTCGCCATTACTGACCGAGTGGCTGTACCCCTCTGCCGTGCGGAAGAGCCCGAAGATCAGCCAGGGTTGGCGGCCGAGTTCCGCGGTCATCCAGCCGAGCGTGTTGGCGATGTAAGGGAATGGAAAAGCCAGCATCAGCGGCCAGAGAAGCCACGGGCTTGATTCCAGCTTGCCCCGAAAACGCTGCACGGTGGCCAGCCCCATCAGGCCGATGAAGATCGACCCCAGCGTCACCATCAAATGGAACGCATAGTAGAGAAGCTCGATGTTGTCGGGCCAGGTATCCTTCGGAAATTCGTCGAGGCCGCGCACATTGCTTTCGAACGTGCCGTTGGCGAGAAAACTCAAGCCGCCGGGGATCTCAATCGGATTGTCGAGCCTCTCTAGAGGCACGTCCGGTTCACCTAGGACGCTGATGTCGGCCATGTTGCCGCCATGAAAACGGCCTTCCATGGCCGCGAGCGTGACCGGCTGGTGATGCGCGACCATCTTCGATTGCTGATCGCCGGTCGGAAAAGCCACCAGCACGGAAGCGATAAAACCAATCAGGGTGCCGGAGCGCAGATAAAGGCTGGCCTGGTCCAGATAATCGCCTCGCAGGGTGTAGAAGGCGCCCAGGGAAGCGATGACAAAAGAACCCGTCACCACCGCCGCGCATTGATTATGCGCGAATTGAATCACGAGCCACGGATTGAGGAGGAAGGCGCTGAGATTCCCTAATGCCAGGGAGCCATCCGGATTAAATTCGTAACCGACCGGGTGCTGCATGAAGGCGTTGGTCGTCAGAATAAAGTAGGCCGAGAGCCAGCTACCCACGGCCACGCCCACGGCGACTAGGAAATGATTGAACCGCCCGAGTCGTTTTTCGCCCCAGATCAGCGCGCCGATCAGGGCGCTCTCCATGAAAAAGGCGAACATCCCTTCCATGGCGAGAGTCTGGCCGATGACTCCGCCGGAATATTTTGAAAACGCGGCCCAGTTTGTCCCGAACTGGAACTCCATCGGGATTCCCGTGACCACGCCGACGACAAAATTAAGCGCGAATATCTTGGCCCAGAACCGGGCGGCCAGGTTCGCCCGCTCGTCTCCCAACCGCCACGCGCGCCACTTCCAGTAAACGAGAAACCAAGCCAACCCCATCGTCAATTGCGGGAAGAGGTAATGGTAGGTGATCGTGAAAGCAAATTGGATGCGGTGCCAGAGAGCGGGATTACCCAGGCCCGAATCGGTGACGGGTATCGCCCCGATGGTCGAAAAAATCAAACCAAGCGCCGAATGATGTTCGCCCGATAGGTTCATGGTGATGGAGAAGGACGACTGCGGCTCCAGGACGGTTCCTTCTTAGCACATCGCTTTGGATAATGGGCGTGGAAAGTCGAAAGTATCTCAGTCAGCCGACTTTTCAAAACACCGCAAATTCCATCCCAAGTTCCGCCCATCGCGAATTTTTTCAGGGCACCAGTCGAGGAGACCGCAAAAATGTTCTCCAGCTTCCAGGGCGTGATTGCCACTTTTTCTTTGCCAAGGAAACAGCGTGTCGTTATAGGAAACACCATGCGAAGACTCAGGTTGTCTGTTTATTTTTTTGCGTTCGCAGCCCTGGCCGGATTCGGTCAGGCCAATTCTCCGACTGCCTCGGCCGCGCCTGAGACAGGAAATTCAGCGCAGACGGACCCCATCACGACAGGCTTGCGCGTTTTCACGTGCGGAAACAGTTTTCATGCCTGGTTTGTGCCCACCGTTTTGGCCGATATGGCTCAAAAGGCGGGCATCAGCGGTCATGTGATCGTTGGCGTTTCGAAGATTGGAGGTTCCCAGGCCATCCAACATTGGAATGTGCCGGACGACCAAAATCAGGCCAAAGCCGCTTTAATTGCCGGCAAGGTGGATGTCCTGACGCTCGCCTGCATGCTTCATCCGGATGACGGAATCGAGAAATTCACCCGGCTGGCCTATGAACATAATCCCAACGTCCGGGTCACCATCCAGGAGTTTTGGATTCCGGGGGATTTATTCGAATGGCCCCTCCCCCCGGGTAAAAGCGTGCAGGATTTTGATGCCGCCACGGCCGACTCCTTAAAGGCCCTGCACGCTCCCTACTTCAAGGAGATGGATGATTACGTCGCCGCCTTGAACGCCCAGTTGGGAAAACAGGTTCTCTTTGTCGTGCCAGCAGGTCAGGCAGTCTTGGCCCTGCGAACCAAGGTCATTGCCGGAGAGGTCCCCGGGATCAGGAAGCAATCGGATCTCTTCAAGGATTTTATCGGCCATCCGCAACCTCCTCTTGAAGCATTGGTCTCTTATTGCAACTTTGCCGTGGTCTATCGTCGCAGCCCCATCGGACTGCCGCTCCCCGATTGCATGGCGCATGCGAATAATCCCGACTGGAATGACCAATTAAACCTTTTGCTCCAAAAAATCGCCTGGAATGCAGTGACGCATAATCCTCTCAGCGGGTTGCCGCAAAGCGCCTCAATGCAAGAAACGGAATTTCCTCACCAAAAATCTCCTCTTCAATTTGCCCTTAAGCAATAAGAGGAAGGAACATTGATTCAACGTCCGAGTAAGAGAATCATTCGCAAGCGAATCACCTGCATGGCGGTTCTTAAGCCATCGCGGACGAGATGAAAGTGGCCGCCAGATTTTTCCGTCCAATCGATTTCGAGCTCGCGGATAGCGGCCTCGCTCTGCTTCAAGCGAAGGAGCAGTTCCAAGTCGAACAAAAAGCCGTTTTCCGAGCACGCGGAGGAGATTTGGTTCCAGGCGGAGCGCGAAATTAGTTTGCAACCGCACTGCGTATCGGAAAACCGCGCACGAAAAAGCATCTTGATTCCGAAGGCAAAAGCGCGACTCACCTCATTTCTCAGCCACCGTCGCCGGACGATATGGCCCTCGCAAGGCGTCCGCACTGCCATGACACAATCGAGGCGCTCCTTGCCACGGCTTTCATGAACCAACGTGAGCAGGCGCCGGACTTCGCGTGCGGAAACAGCCCCGTCTGCGTCGACAAAGCCCAGCCACGGCGCGACAGACGGACTGGCCCAGCCGTTCCGAATCGCGTGACCTTTTCCTCTCTGGAATTGCGCGAGGATCGGTCGAAGCTCAATCAAGCCTTTCCCGGAAATGGCCGCAATGGCTTCCGCCAGTTGAGTGCGGGCGGTCACGGACGAACCATTGTCGACGATTTGCACCGTCGTGATGAACGGCGCATCGGCCAGCGTTTCGATCAACTCATTTAAAAACGGAGGCAACCGATGTTGTTCCTCGCACGCCGGTATCACGAGGAGGAAGTCGCTTTCAACCGGCATAGATTTGCGAGTTGTCTTGGACGATAAAAATTCCCTCAGGCGTGATCTGGGTGAGTTGGTTCGGCTTTTCCTCCTCTTGCTGCACAATTGCCCGCGCCCCGCCCGCCTCGCGGCATACTTCCTGGATTTCCCCGGCGCCCAGCAACATCCAGGCGGTGCAAAGCGCATCGGAAACCGCGGCCGACGACGCGAAGGCCCACGTCCGGCAAGGCCCCTGGGCAGCCTGCCCGCTGCGCGGGTCCAGGATATGAGCTCCCTTCACCGCCGTGCCAGAGCATCCAATCGAACCGTTGCGGAGCAGGATTCGATGCCAGCCCGCAATCGTGATTTCCCATGTCGAATCAGGACCAACGCCGGGTCCGTCCATGGCCAGGATGCTGCTTCCGCTGGCGAGAATCAGCGCCCGCGTGATGTCCCACTCGCGCAAGTCTTCCGTCATGCGGTCCACCGTGAACCCCTTCCCGATGGCCCCCAGATCGAGATTCACCGGAGCGCATAGACACCGGGCCGTGAAATTTTCCGCGTCCAGCGCCAACTGACCACGACTGCTCGGCGCTGCTTCGCCGCCCGGTAGTGTTTTGCCTCGCGCACGATCGACCTCCGCGCCCAGGCCCGGATCGAAAGCGCCGCCGGTCATTCTTTGCATTTCGGAAGCCAGTTGCAGGCAGGAAAACGTGTCCACGCTCAACCGCAATGTTTCGCCTTCGGCGAGATGCCGGAGCTGGGAAACCTCGCTGTCGTCGCGGTAGCGGCTCAGCAACTTTTCCAGACGCGCCGTGGTTTGGAAAGCAGCCTGCGCCGCCTGCCGCGCATAGGTTTCGTCCTCATGCACGATCTGGATTTCGAACGTGGTCGTCATGTGCTCCTCGCGAAACCGGTGGATCGGGATCGTGGATGCGTTCATTTTTTTGCCCCTCGCGATAAGACCACGGCGAGAACTCCCGGCCGCAAGCCGAAGAATTGCACGGTCCAGCCCGGCCCCAGGCGCGCCTGCACCTGGGCCAATTGATCCGGTGACGTGATGATGATATCGCCACTCAATGGTGCCGGGAGACTTGCCCAATAGCCGACATTCTTTTCATGCCGAAGATACCAAGGCAAGGGCCAGTAATCATCACTGACGACTTGAATATAGGCATCGTGATTCGGGCTCTTCGCGTTCACTGCCTGAACCAGATTTTCTATATCCCCCACCGTGGGCGAATAGGCCAACGGATTGCGCGCATCCGCCGGATTTTCAAAGCAAAGCCGCGCTGTCTCGTTTCCCAGCGCCAATATAAAAACTCCTCCAACGATATAGAGAACCGGTCGCCAAGGCTTCTGCGCCCAGGAGTAAAGGGCGGAAGCTCCCACTCCCGCCAGAAGGATGGCGGGCGCCACGATATTCAGCTCCAGCCAGGGCGTCTTATACGGAATGAGGGAGTAAAGCACGAGCGTGACCAGCGCATAAAAACTCAGCAGCCGCACCAACGGAAGATTCCAGCGCGCATAGACGCCCACCGGGACCAGGATTCCCACGATCCAACCGCTCCACGGAACGGAGTAGAAGCCTGGTGCGAAGATCCACGCGAGGTATGTCCACCACGGTTTTTCGTGGCCTTCCCCCGTCGCCCGATGCGCAAAGCGAAAGATGGCGCGGAAGGCATCAGGCACGCCGTGAGGATTCGTTCCGAACGACGTATAAAATAAAACAAAGACGATTCCAAAAAGAGCAGTGGCGATCAGAGCGCCCTTTATTCTCTGCTTGAGGATTAAAAGAGAAGGCCGTGTCGTCTGCGTGATCCACGTCAACGCTCCTGCTATACCCAGCGCCACCACGACCAATGGCGCAGTCTCCTTCGTCGCGAAAAGGCAGCCAGCCGTCAGGCCCATTCCGACGGCATAGCGAAAGGCTCCATCGACCACGAATCGCCAGACCGTCCAGATCAACAGGAGACTCAGGAATACAAAAAGAGCCTCGTGAATAAAGTACCGCTGATAATAAGCGAAGGGCGCAGCCAGCATCGCGTAAAGCGCCGCACTCATTACCGCGACCAGTCCGAGTTCCCTCGCCCAAAGTCCCAGGGAGAGAATGAAGGCGCTTCCGATGAGCGCAGGCACCAGGCGCAGTTGCCACGCTTCCATCTGCGCCAGGTCGTGCACGCCCATCGCCTGCAGAAGCGGCCAGGTCAAATAATAGAGCGTGGGCCCGTGGCTATCGACGGGGTTGTAACGATACGTGCCGGTTTCCAACATCTGCCCGAGAATGACGCCATGCACCGCCTCGTCGGTATGCATCGGCCGGTCCCCGATGTGCCAGAGCCGTAAGCCGAGTGCGACTCCCGCCACGAGAATCAACCCCGCCCACGTCTCAAGCCGCGGGTTTGCCCCAAACTTCCACTTCGATGTAATGGTTGTTCTCGTTGGTGGTATTCCCGTTGCTGTAGAGGCGCACGTACCGGCCCTTCGCTCCCTTGGCGTCGATCAGGCGTCCCTCGTAGGTCTCGATATAGGCCGGATCGGTGCCGGTTCCGAGTCCGATGGCGTTGGTCGAATCGCTATTATAGACCGTCTGCACCTTGTCGATGAAATCGGGATCGTCCGAAACCTGCACGACAACATTTTTATAGACGCGCGCCTGCGAATGGTAGTGCCAGACGAGGATCGCGTAAATGTTGGCCGATTTGCCGAGATCGATCTGGACCCACTGCTTCCCCTTGTCCAGTTCGACATAGTTTCCCTCGTCTCCATCCTTGATGCCATCCGTGATCTGGCTGAGATCGCCGGTGGTCGGCTGGCTGTCGCTGCTGGTGACCGGCGCGCCCTTGGCCAGGTTCGTCGTACCTTCCGGCACCATGAAATCGGGGCGCGGACCCTGCCGCGGATGTTCCAGGTTGGGCATATTGACCGGGACCGGCGTCCCGACAAAGAGAGGCTTGGGCAGATCGGTCTTCAGCGGCACCAGCTTGGCCGTGTCGGCGGCGGCCAGCGTGATCGTGAGCAAAAAGAGAGAGAGGAGATGGAAGGCGATTTTCATGGGGAATATCAGGCGACGAAATCTTCAGGTTTCAGATAAAGCATGGTCCTGGCCAGAACGGCCTCCGAGGCCTTGTGGATGCAGACTTCGCTGCGAAACGCCTCGTCGCCGGGACAGTTCAGCTTGGCCTTTCCGTGGATCGCGGAGAAGAAGTTTTCCAAGTGCGGCTGATGCGGCGGCTTGTTGAGGATGACGGGCAGCTTGTAGGAAACCAGCTCCGCCGTCTCCCGCGCGTCGACCTTGGAGGCGGCATCATCGTCATCGGCGGCCTGGGCGCTGGTCGTGGCGAGATAATGCAGATTGATCCACTTCTCCCAGTCGGGAGCATTGGCCTCGCGATAAATCGCGGTGTAGTTGGGGTCCTCGGACATCTTGATCGTCCCTTCCGTACCCATGAACTGCTCGTAGTAGCCGCCGCCCGCGCTCGTGGTGGTCTGCACCTGATAAAAGGCGCGCGTCACGCCCTCAGGCCGGTCGTACTCATAAATCACCATCGCGTTGTCGAACCACTCGTGGTTCGGATAATAATCGTTGCCGCCCCCGGCCAGGACGTTGACCGGCGGCGTGCCCAGGAACCAGTTGAAGATATCGATCTGGTGCGCGCCGAGATCGGAAAGCGGACCACCCCCGCACTTCTTGAACCAGCGCCAGTTGCGGAACATGTGCATGTCGTCGAAGCCGTAGCGCTTCAAGACGTCGGGAGCGATCGTGTAGCGCTGCGGCCAGCCGAGGTCCGCCGCCACCGCCCGGTTCCACTGCCCGTTAATGGTCGTGATCCGCCCCGGAATTTTCGCCTCCTCGATGAGCCGATGCAGCGCCACCAGATAACGCGGATTGCTCCGGCGCTGATGCCCGATCTGGAGAAGTTTGCCCGTCTCGCGCATCGTCTGGACCATCGTCCGCGCGGCGTCGATGGTGTTGGACATCATCTTCTCGCAATAGACGTGCAGCCCCGATTTCAGGCAGGCGTTCGTGATCGGCGCGTGCCAGAAGTCGGGCGTCGCGACGATCACGGCATCGAGGCTCTTTTCCTTCGAGAGCATGTCCTCGAAATCGTGGTAGGCGTTGACCGGGAATCTGTTCTTCTTCAGGTAACGCTGGCCGTAGGTCAGGTTATAGTCCCAGATGTCGCAGACCGCGACGAAGCGGACGTTGGGAATCTTCAACGTGTCGTCCATGAGCACGCGCCCCTGCGCGCCGACGCCGATCAAGGCGATCCGCAACTCGTCGCTGTTGGGGCCGGGCGGCGGAGGGGTTTGTCCGAGAAGCTGGCCCGGTCGCGTGAGGACCAACGCCGCGCCCGCCGCCGCAGCTGTCTGCAGGAACTTGCGGCGATCCAAATCAAAAGGCGTCATGTCCGCGTCACCGTCCAACGATTGTACGGCACCAGAGCCAGCGCAGCGGCCACGACGAGCACGTGAATTCCCAGCCATGCCACGCCCTGTTCCTGTCCGATCAGGATGAGACCGACCGTCAGGATCGAATAGAGCAGCCCCATGCCGAAAAGGACCTCGCGCGTGCGAATGCCCAGCAACAGCGCGACTCCCAGCAAAATTAAGACGTAGCCCAGAACAACATAAAACGGCGTGGTCAGGAATCCCGGCAGAAGCGGTTCATTGCTGAACTTGTCCTGCAAGGTGTCCGGGATGGCCTGGTAATGCGTGAAGCCGTAGATCTTCTTTTCCACCTCGACCACGGCGCCGCTCGGGTCGGCAACGCCGTTTTGGTCCAGCAGCGGTTGCTGCACGTTGATCTTGGCGGAGAATTTTTCAAGTCCCGCCACCAGTGCCCGCAACCCGAGCCAGATACGCAGCGTCCAAAAAGCATAGGTCAGCCCCAGAGTGTCGAATTTAAACATGCCGATTCCTCAGGCGGGGTTGGGCGCGCTCGCGGAAAGTTCCTGGTACGCCTTTTGAGCGTCACGACCATTCATGTTCTTCAAGGCATCCAGAATCGCCTGCTTGTCGTCCTGCCGCGTCGCGACCGGCCATGCGGCGCGATAGGCTTCGACCCTCTGCTGCTCGTGCAGGTTCTGCGCCCGCACGCTGTCGAGATACCCGCGCAACGCGAGGACTTTTTCGGACGGGTCGGTGCCCTGCGCCGCCGCCTGCAACAGCAGCTTGTCGCCACCCGGTGCGTGGGCGAGGGACAGAGCACGGATGACACTCTTGCGGTCCTCGACGGAAGGCGCCTGCAGCAAGGTTTGCAGGTTCGCGATGGCCTTCGGCGAATCGACGGAAGCCAGCGCCACGATCAGCGTCGCCTTGTTGTCCGGCGTGGCCTGCTGGACAGCGGTGAGGAGGGAGTCGGCCGCCTGGTCCTTGTCCGTCGCAGCGCGCGTGCAGTGGATCAGCGCCAATTCCAAGCTATTGCGCTCCGCACCCGTTTTCACCTGGGGCATCAAGGCGATCACGCGATTGAGATCACTTCCGCTCGCGAGAAGACTGATGCCCTGAAATGCCGCCTCGGCAATCTGATTGTCGGCATCGCCACTTGAGGCAAAAAACAGATCGAGTGCCGAGCGGTCCGCGCGGGCGCCGAGAATCGTCAACACGGCAGCCTTCGCCGCACCCTGGAGTTTGCCCTCAGCCGTCTTGAGCCGGGCCGAAACCCCCGGCTGCGTGAGCTGTTCCAAACTCAAGGTTGCCGCGGCGGCTTCATCTCCGCCCCGATCCAGGAACGCCAGCAGAATGGGAACCGCTCCCGAAACGTCGGCCGTGCCATAACCTGCGATGGCCGCCAGGTGAACATCCGGCTGATTGCTCGCAAGCGCCGCCTTCAAGACCGGCTCGGCCTCGGCGCCACGCTTTTCGGCGAGAGAGTTGATGACGACAACCTGCACGGCGGGATCGAGCGAAGGCAGCAGACCCGTGACCGAGGAAATCGGAACCGGGGAGAATTGAGCAACCAGTCGAGCCACATCGAGCCGGACCTTCACGTCGTCGTCTTTCAGCAGCTTCGCGATCTCGGGCCACGCCTCGGCGTGATCCGCTTCGATATAACCTTTCGCGGCGGCGACTCGTAAGGAACTCACCGCGCCGGGCTTCAGGAGCGACGCAAAAACGGCGCGAGGCGCATCCGCTGAAGGACTCGTCTTGAGGACATGAAACGCCGCGTGGAGCAAGGCCCATTGGCGGTTCGCCTCCAACGGGGCCGGAACGCTGGCGTCACGCAAGGCCACGAGAGCCTTGGAGGAACCCATGGCACCAAGCGCGTCCAAGGCGGCGGTGACCTGCGCCGGGTCGTCCAGCGTCGCGATCTTCGCCAAGGCCGGAACGGCGTCCGCGACGTCGGCCCGGCCGATCGCCCCAATGATCGCAGGCCGTAAAGCCGCCGGCGCAGTGCCCAGGCTGTCCGTCAAGGCCGAGCGGGCGGCGGGCGTGTCGATGGACAGCAACGCGTAAACCGCCTGATGACTTAACTGCATATCTTGCGTTAATTTTTCCAGCGTCGGGACGGACGCGTCGGTCCCAATGACGCCCAGCCAGCGGCAGATATAATTCTTCGCCCCGAGCGAGAAATTCGCCTGATCCAAAAGCGGAAGCAGCGCCGCCTCGATCTTGGCGCGGCTTTCCGGCGATTGGGACCGGATATAATTATCGAACGCGACGATATCGGTGCGATCCGCGCCGTAATCGTAGCCCGAGACCGCCTTCAGGCCATCGGCCAGCGGATCGCTCGGAGTCGGCGTGTCCGCACCGGCATAAGAAACGGTCAGAGCGACAGTGAGAAGAAGAGAAAGTAGTTTTTTCATGACGTCAGCTCCTAGACGGGTAATTGCCACGGCGAACGATACGCCCGGGTGAGGATGGCCTTCACGTCCGGCGCATCGATGGCCTCCTGCTTGTCGGGATCCCATTGGAATTCGCTCCGGCCGGTGCGGAAGGCCGCGTTGCCGAGATGAGCGACGGAAACCGTGCGCAGCGCTTCGTCGATCGGGCAGATTGGCGTCTTCCGGCTTTTCACGCAGTCGATGAAGTTTCGCGTATGATCGACCGCCTCGAGGCGAAATCCGTCTGAGGGAAACGACACCGTGGCCCATTCCGGATTGCTGAACTCGCTTTGACCACGGTCGACCCACAGCCAGCCGTTTTCGCCCTCGATCCGCAAGCCGCCGCGGTTCTTCGACGAGATATCGATCACGGTACCGTTGGCGTAGTGCGCTTCGAAATAATAAGCCGTGGCCGTGTTATAGAGCGGCCCTGGGTTGAAGGTGCACGAGGCATTCTTGATCGCGACCGGCCCGGTGTGGGTGAGATTCACGGCCCACGAGGCGATATCGAAGTGGTGGCCGATCCAGTCGGTCAGTTGTCCTCCCGAATAATCGAAGATCCAGCGGAACTCGTAAAAGCAGCGTTCCTTGTAATAAGGCGCTTCCGGCGCAGGCCCCAGCCACATCTCGTAGTCGAAGCCCTCCGGCACCTGTTGCGGCGCCATGGGGAACGGAAGCTTGGCCCCACCGCCGCCGGGCAGGCCGACATGAACTCCGGTGATCTTCCCGAGAAATCCGTTCCGCACCAATTGCACCGCGCGCTGAAATTCACCGCTGGATCGTTGCTGGCTGCCGATCTGGCAGACGACGCCCGATTCCTGGATCGCCCGCACCATCGCCTGGCCTTCCGGGATGGTCAGCGAAAGCGGCTTCTCCGCATAGATATCCTTGCCCGCGCGCGCCGCGTGGATCAGCGGCATCGCGTGCCAGTGGTCCGGGACGGAAATCCACACGGCATCGATGTCAGGCCGCGCAATCAGTTCGCGAAAGTCACCCGTCGTGAAGCAGCCTTTATAGGTCCCGGCCGCCGTATCGGCGCCGTAAGCCGATTGCAGCTCGCCCAGCGCCTTTTGCACGCGACCGGCATCCACGTCGCAAATCGCGTTGGTCTGGATCAGTGGATTGTGCAGGTCGGAACGGAAATGGCCGCCGCCCTGGTTGCCCACGCCGATATATCCCAGCGCCAGGCGATTGCTCGGGGCCACGCCGCCGTTGAGGCCGAGCGTCTCGGCCCGGACGATAGAGGGGAACGCGATGGCCGCGGAGGAGCTGGCCAACAGTTTTAAGAATGATCTGCGTTTCATGTAACGTCTCCTTTAGTCAGCGATGGGTTCGAGCCAGATGTTGCGGAAGCGCACGGTGCACCCGTGCTCCTGAAGTTGCAGCGGCTGCTTATCGGGATGCGCGTCGTAGCCGTGGCGATGACCGTGTTCCGTGCTCCCCTCCACCACCGTGTGGTCCTGCACGCGGACGCCGTTGAAATCGATCGTCATCGTGGCGGGCTTCACCAGCTTCTTGGCCGCATCGAAAAGAGGGCGATGAAACGTGATGTCGTAATACTGCCAATGTCCCGGCGGCCGGATCGGATTCACCGAAGGCGGCGTCTGTCCGTAAATCGCCCCGGCGATACCATCGGCGTAAGTCGGATTGTCATAGGTGTCGAGGACCTGGACTTCGTAGCGCGACATCAGGAAGACGCCACTGTTTCCCTTCATCTGCAGTTGACCCACCGGCGGATTGGACGTCCACCACTCAAGATGCAGGTGGCAGGAACCGAACTCGTCCTTGGAAATCAGGTAACCGGTCTTCGGCACCACCTCGACGTAGCCATCCTTTACGATCCACTTGCTCGGCTTCCAGGCCGAGAGATCTTTCCCGTCGAACAAGACAATCGCGTCCGCGGGAGCCTGGGCGGAAGCAGCCAGTGCTGCTTCGCTTTTCGGAGCCACCTTCTTTGGCTTAGGCCGGCTGTTGTCGTTGACCTTCCATTTGCCGGACGCGATATAGGAAAGATTCGGGTTGGCACCGGGAATCTGCTGCGGCTGACTGCCCCGTGTGGAACCAGCGGCGCAGAGGCTTGCGGCCATGACCAGGCCGACGAAAGGAAGACGAATTTGAAGCAACATGGTGGAGTTCGATGAAACTCTGCGGAACCAAAAAAGTCGCGCTCACTTCCATAACCTTTCTTGTTTGAAAGACGTTGGGAAGAGCATCTTCCCTCGCCTTCCAGAAAGGATCGTCAGGGCAGCTCTTGCAGCTTCAAATTACGGAACTTGATGAGAAACCCCTCGCCCTCAAGCCCGATGTAGCCCTTGTCCAGTCCGCAATCGGGAAAAACTGCGGCGACAAAACCGTTCACCCACAAAGTGAGCTTGGAACCACTCGCAGTGAGCTCAAAGGTATTCCATTCGCCCGCCTCTTTGACGCGGCAGGGCTTGAGCCCGACATTGAATTTCTTCGTTCCCGAGCCGGCGGGCGTCACGCCAAACCAATAGCCGCCGCTCAAGCTGCCGACTTGCGCCTGGTGCCAGATGGCGCCATCGCGCGACGTGCGAATGAAGACGCCGCTGTTATAGCCTTTCTTGCCTTCAATTTTCGGCAGGAGAAATTCCACGTGGAAAATGCAGTCATGCAATTCCCGGTCGAGCAGTAGCATGTCATGGCCGCCATCGCCGTCGCACACCAGCATGCCGTCCTGCACATGCCACTGCGCGCGTTTAAGCTTGGCCGTGGCCGGAATGGGAACACGGAACCAGTCCTTCAGGTCCGGGGCGGGCATGATGTCCTGCCATCCGGTGGAATCAGCCTCGAGGGCGCTTTTCGTGGACGCTTCATCCGCCTTCGCCGCCCATTCCAGCGCCGGAAAAATCAGAAGAGCGGCGCAAAGACCCATGCGCTTCAGCAAGCGGGCCGAAAGAGAGAAAGAAAAAGAAGAAAGCACGGCGCGAGACTAATGAAGTCAACGCCACTTTCAAGATATAAGCAGTCTTCCAGTGGGCCAAGCGACGGCCTGAACGTCCGCGCGCTGGACTACGGATTGGCCGACGTGCTAGACGTTCAAATACTGAAGACCTTTGTCGGCTCCAGCTAGCCAATCAAACCCTCGGCCCGATCCCGTCGTCCTACCTCACAGCGGCGGAGGAGTGCGTTGAAATTCGGAGGGAGAAACTCCCTCGATTTTCCTGAAGACGGTCGAAAAATATTGGCTGGAAGGAAAACCAAGGGCGTGACTAATTTCGGCGACACTGCTCTTATTTTGACGCAGTTGATATTTAGCCCTATCGATCCGTAGATTGGTAATAAATTGAGAGGGATAGACGCCCACTTCGGCCAAAAAGGCCTTACGAAAATGGGCGGTCTTCATTCTACTCTCCAAAGCCATTTGCTCCACGGAAGAGGTGGTCAGATTTTTTTGGCACCATTCGATACTCCTCTGAATGGAAGGACTAAAAGCTCCGACCTGGGCTTTGGGGGAATGAGTTTCCGCATCCTCAAGTACCGTGGTCATGATGAGGTTGAGCCAGGAGCGGGCACGCTTGGCACTGTATGCGGCGCGCTTTTCGTGTTCCTCAAAAAGACCTCTAAAATAGCCCGCAAGATTCGGGTTGGCGGGGATGCTGCGCCGGGCATGGACCAGAAGTCGGTTGATCAGATTTTTGTTTCGTTTTACATCTTCCTTTTCATTTTCGATCGTGTCGAAGACGGCAACTTTGATTTGCACGAAATAATATTCAGACGGTTGCACGGTGTCCCGGTCAATTCCGTGTCCCGTATCCGGAGGAATGATTAGATTATGATTTCCGCTGAGATGCTCTCCTTCATCCTCGATCTTCCAGAAAAGCCGGCCCCGGATAAAATAGAAGATCTCCATGATCCCGGCATGCGAATCCCAGGTAAAAACTCCCTTTTTCGCAACAGTATAGTGAACGTGGCCCATGTGGTGCAGTTCCGGAATTAAGCATTCGGATGGCCCGGTATAAATTTGACGAAAGGAACCAGAAGTCATGGAGAGAAACCGTGCAATTTCTTGCGTGTTCCTGATAAACCCAATTCGATGCCCTGACAACAAGGATCTTTGGACTCAACTTCCATGACGTTCCGCAAAAGGCGGGCGTCAACTTGCAGATACATCATCCAGGAAGATAGCCATGGAGCGGATGGCGTTCACGCTACCAACCAGCCTCCCAACTGGTCCGGACAGAGGGTGAGGATTGGGGTGCTCCCGAAGTTTGAGGCAGAGCAGGTCTCCGCTGTACTGTTTGCCTTCACCTTGTCCTCCAGTTGAGGACTTCTCTCAGTCAAACCTTAACTCCGCCCTGGGCCAGCTTTTCCGAGCAAACGGAAAGGCGGACTTGCTCAGTTGAGCAAGTCCGCCTTAATCCCCTTCGGCAACTTGGTGAAGTCGCCGGTCTAAATCAAACCCCTTAGATCTGATTCGCGGCGTGCCGGCGGCGAGCCACCAATCCAACGAGGCCCAGGCCACCAAGAAGGAGGGTCCACGTGCTCGGCTCGGGAACGACGCCGATGGTCAGGCTGTTGAGACCACCCGAATTATCCGTAAAGTCGGTTACGGGGACCCCACCGACCGTCATGGCATCCAACTCGGCGGCCGTGTAGGTACCGGCGGCGATCGATGTTCCATTGATATCCAGCGCCCCGATCACATCAGTACCTGTCAGCGAGAAGTCCAGATCGACTTCCGACGCCGTGGCCGAGTCCAAGGTCAGCGTGGCCGTGGAGGCAATAGCCGTTGAGAGATTCAACTGCAGATCCGAGAAGTTCGCATCGACGTGAACGTTGCCCGTACCGGCGCTGTTCAGGTGCAATTGCGTACCGTTGATCACGGACGTGCCGCCGGAGTAGGTATTCGCGCCGCTGGTGACAAGAACACCACCACCTGATGCTGTCAGCGAACCGTGGCCGGAAAGAATACCGCCTAAGGTGATTGTCTGAGCGGCGCCAGAAGCGGTATAGGTCTGCCCGTTGCCACCGTTGATGCCGGAGAAGTTTGTCGGATTAATGGTCGCACCAGCATCACTTGTCTGGAACGTCACGGTGTTGGTCAGCGTCATGTTCAGCGACGAAGACCAAGAGGCCGTCGCACCGATCGTGCCACCCGACAGATTGATCGCGTAAGCAGCCGTCGTGGGAGCGGAATTTGCCGGGTTACCATTCGTAATACCCGTGGAGCCGATGTAGACGTTTCCGCCGGAAATGTTGATCGTCGATGACGCGGAAGATGGAGCTGCCGAAGAGCCATTCCCAAAGTTCATCAAGATTCCGCCCTTGAAGACGGTGGTTCCGCCCGTGCTCGTGAACACCGCATTCATGTTCGTTCCGGCGTCGCTCACCATGGTGAGGTTATTCTGGAACAGCGCCTGGCCGCCTTCGACGAGGAAGGTGTCCGTTTGTGCCGTGCCCGAGTTTCCGGTGCCTAGATTGGTATTATTGTCGCTGGCGAAGTTGCCCGCCTTGATGTCGAACGTGTAGGTGTGGCCTTGGCCGAGGCTGATATTAAAGGAGCGGAACAAGGAGTTCGCCCCGTTCATCTCATACGTGCCGGTGCCCGTATCGCTGTTGATTCCCTGGCCAAAATTACCGCCAACGTCGTTCTGATTGGTACTACCATCGACAACGGCTGTGTTGTTTCCTTGGATGATCGTGCCGGTACCCGTGAAAAAGTTGTTCGGGTTATAGATCGTCGGGCTCGTCGCAGTAGCAGAAGAGGAGGCATCCATCACGATGGTTCCCGTGTTGCCGTCGCCGTAGTTCGTGAAAAGCGACTTGCCCAGAGTGCTGATTTCCCCGTCTTCGCCGATGCCGCCAGTGAACGTGAGCGTACCGCCATTACCCACATCAATATGGGGATCTTGGGTGGAGGTCGCCCCGACGGAGAATTGGGCGTCAATTTCAGCCGTAACATTTGCCGCGACCGTGATATCGGCGGCAGGTCCACTGGAGAGTACCAGCTCGTCGGACGTCGAAGAGGCCGTGATGTCGTAGCCGCTCGTATTAATGTTGACCGCGGAAGCCGTGACCGTCCCCGTCAGGTTCACATCCGCCGTACCCAATTGCGTACCACCGAAGACTGCTGCGTCGCCGTCCAGCCAGGTCACATCGGTCGTGCCATTGGACCAATCAGGTGTGCCTGTGCCGGAAGGGGCCCACGTCCCGGTGCCGTAGGAACCGGTGCCGTTCAGCGCAGGATCCCACGTCAGGGTTTGCGCCGAGAGGGGTCCGCCGGCGAGCAAAATCACCGGCAGCATGACAAGGTAAAGCGAAAGTTGTTTTTTCATTTGATATATGGTGGGGGTTGGTTGTATGATTTCATTTAATCAAAAAAACGAACGAGTTGCAAGAAAAACTTTCATTTTTTTAATCATTAGAAAGGTACTTAACTTCATGACCGAATGCGATTTTTTATTGTTCTCGCCACAAACGCGAACGAAGACGCCCTGAAATTATCGTTCTTATGGGAGGTTAGGCCTTTCAACTCACTCTGTTAAGAATTTCAGCTCAATTCTTCCCCTAGCAACAAGCTCGCCATCGAATTCATCCTAGCGACAACAACCCGCAACTCTCGCTTTTGTTGTTGTCGTTAATGCGTCTTTTAAAATCATTGTTGACAATCACGTAAAGTCACTGTAAATACATTAGCGATCGAAGTGAGTCGTAAAATGTGATTTGCTCATTCCTTATGCGCTGTACCATGTATTCTTTTAGGCCCTTCCTTGGGGGACGCCATTCCCGATCAGGAGTGGCTCTCGTGCTGGTCCTTTGTTTTGTTGTTCTTATCACGGGCTTGGTGCTCGCCCTTCTGTCACGATCGGCTTCGAGCGGACTGATTTCCAACGCCAGTGTCAACTTCACTCGCACCGACATCTACGGCCGCGGCGCGATCGATCAGGTCATCGGCGACCTCCGCCAGGAAGTCGCGGCGGGCTCGACGGTTGCCTCGGTGAATGGCTCCCTGGCCTCACCGGCCCCCGTTGCGACAAACGCGAATGGATACGTCACCGACATCTACCGGCCCAGTTCGCCCGCTACCGCCGTTCCTGCCGAGGCCGGCCCGAGCACTTATACGGCCAGCGTCTGGAACACCACGTTTCCCAATCTTCTCAAGGAAAGCATCTACAACGTTCCTTTTTATCCGGCCTCGTCTTCCTACACGCCCGCTCCCTCGCCTGCCACCGGCCGCGCGGCGCCCGTCTCGACTTCCAACACCGGGGTCGATCCCGCCGCAACTTCCGGCGTCAGTCGGAATGGACGTTTCATTTCCCTGGCCCTCTGGAATGAGATTCTCCTGCTTCCGAAATCATCGAGCAACTCGTCCGTCACGGACACCACGCCCGACCCCCACTTCGTCGCTCCGGACTGGATCCTCACCGCCGCGGACGGTACCAATCCCACCTCCGCCGTTCTCGACACCTCAACGAGCGTGACGACCAGCAACGTCAATCCACAGAGCCCCAAGTTCGTTGTCGGGCGCTATGCGTATGCCATCTATAATGAAGGCGGCCTGCTCGATGCCAACGTCGCCGGCAGCCCCGCAGGTTATGGCGGAACCGGCAGCACCTATCCTCCGGCAACCTTAAGTTCCTCTGCTTCCTCCAATGGCGGCCCCTCCGAGCAAACCATCTGGAGTCACAAGGGTCCCTCATCCTTCGCCGACCTCACCGTTCTGCCCGGCATCGCGAATGTCACCAGAATCACTCCCGAAGAAGTCTCCGACGACATCATCGGCTGGCGTAACAATGCCACGGCGCAGGCTGGCTCATCGACGTCATCGACCTCGCCCTCCTATAACCTCGCAGGAAACTCCGCCGGGATTAACAGCTACTTCAGCTATCTCATGGGACTCACCTCCAGCTTCATGACCGCCGGTAATCTCTCGGGAACCACCAGCGACCATATTTTCACCAGCCGCAAACAACTCATCTCGTTCCTGCAAGCATTGGTGGCCACCAATGACATCACGGACCAGGGCCATCTGCAGGACGCCATGATGTACCTCGGGACTTTTAGCCGCTCGCTCAACCAGCCCTCCTACTGGCCCGACCCTGCCCGGCCCCGTGTAACCGCCGGCCCGTCCAAAACAGTCAACACGCAGGGCGGAAACGATGCGTCGGGGCTGGATGATAAATTCAATCCTCCCTTCAAGAGCATTCGCGTGGCTCAGAGCTTCACCCGGAATGACGGCACCGCCGCCGTGGTGGGAGAACCCCTCGTGAAAAAGCGCTTTCCGCTGAGCCGCCTCTGCTGGATCACCTACAAGGGACCCAGCGCCACGCTGAGCACGTCGGACCCGGTCTATACCGCTTACATTGCCGATGGCGTTTCCCCGCAACTACTCAGTGAGGGAACGGCCCAGGCCATCGGCCAGTATTTTGGCCTGGCCTGGACGGCAGGTTCTGCCAACGGAGGCCAGGGAGGTTACTGGACCTATAATACTTCTACCTATGCCCATGCCAAGAGCACGTCGTCAGGCCTCCGGCTTTCCTTGCTGAATGAAATTGCCGGAGACAACCGCGATCCCGATTTCTTCGAACTTTTGCAGGCGGCGATTTGCTGCGGATCGCTGGGAGGTTCCAACGCCAATACCTCGGCCGGCTCGACGAGTCCCATTGCGTGCCAGTGGCAGATGATTAAGGACCAACAGGTGGGCCTCCACGCGCTCCAGATCGGCGCGAACATCATCGACGAGGCATCGCCCGACTCCTTCCCGACCCACATTGTCTTCAACAACGGAACGTATACCTATTCCTTCTGGGGCAACACGGACCTGCCTTACGTTTCGGACATTGGCAATGCGGCTGTGATATCCGTCGCGGCGAACCCCGTGGCCCCCGGACAAGCCACGGACACCCTCGTGACCGCCGGCATCGGAGTCGCCTTCGCTGTGCCCTCCGTTTGGAATCCCTATGCCCCCACGTCCACCTCCCTGTCGGCCTTGGCACCGACCGCCTTGCGTGTTTCCATCTCGGATGCGTCTCTCGCCCTGCCAACGACTCCCGCTTCCGCCAATTCCGTCAATTTCTTCTCAACTGGGGAGAACCCCCAAATGACGTCGAGCACCACCACCTTCACCACCAATCAGATTCCCTGGATTTACGGAACCTATGACGCGGCGACGGGTGCCATCGATTCTCCCACCAGCGGAGGAAACAACAACATCCTCTACTTCAATAACAGTGCGACCCTCTATCGCGAACCCACCCCGCTCTTGCGCGGAACCGGCACGCCCACCCTGACCATCGATAGCTTCAACGCCTTTGACACCGCCGGCCTGGGCGGCAACTCGACTTGGAGCCATGGGGTCATCGAGACCTCCCCCACCAACACGAGATTTCTCGGTTTTCTCTACGGCCAGTACCCGATCCGGAAGAGTGAAAACAGCCCCGCTCAGGCCTATTCGATCATTTCCGTTCAGCCCTCCAATCAAGGCAATGGGATGACTGTCTCGCTGGAATATCAGGCGGGCGTGGGGGGGCCTTGGATTCCCTATCAGCAATATCTTTACACCCTTTCTTTCGCCAAACCGCTGGTCCCGTACACGAGTGGCGGAAATACCGCCCCCACGGAATCGATCCTGACCGGCTGGCCCGAGCAAAGTTTGCAGTGGGGTGTCAATGCTACTTTCGATCCACGCTCCAGCCGCTATTGCGATGTCAAAGATAACCCTTGGGAGCCTTTCCTTGATTCCGCCCAGACGATGACCACGACCTACCGGCCCACTGCCGGCCCGGGCGTTACGGGATTCGGTAGTTCGGCCAACAATACCGGGGCATCGAGCCAGAATATCGTCGCCACGGGAACAGGAACCTATTTTGCAGATCCTGACGGCGTGGTCCGTCGCGCGATGGGCGGCTATAATTCTAACACAAGCGGTAGCAGCTCCACTGCCCTCATGGGCTTGCCGATGGCCCCTACGACTCCTCTGGTGGTTACCGGGGTCACTTATAATTCTCCCACTACTACCTCGAACCGCCCTATTATTCTTCATCGGCCGTTCCGATCGGTAGCGGAACTCGGTTATGTTTTCTCGGACAGGCCTTGGAAGAATCTCGACTTTTTCTCGCCGGAAAGCGGCGACGGGGCGCTTCTCGACACCTTTTGCATCAATGAGGATTATCGTCCCGATGCGCTGACGGCCGGCCGGGTCGATCTTAATACCAAGCAGGTGCCCGTGCTCGCGGCGTTGCTGGCCGGGGCTTACCGTGATGAGATCAGCACATCGCCTCTGGGCCCCCTCGCCAGTCCCATCGCGGAAAACCCTTCCTCTTCCAGTTCGGAAGCGCAAACGGTCGCACAGGCCTTGGTCACGCGCACGACCTCCACGGCCTCGGGCAAAGGCCCCTTGTTCAATATCGCGGACTTGGTGGGGCGGCTGATTCCGGGACAATCAACCGCTGCGCCGGTCAACGGAGCGACTGCTTATGACGGCTTCCCCATCGATCTCGGCAACGCCTACACCGGCGGCGCCTCCTCCGCCAACAGCGTCATTCAACGTTTCCGCGAAGCCTCCATGCGCGCGCTTTCCGATGCCGGCCAGGCGGGAACCTGGAATCTGCTGATCGACGTCGTGGCCCAAAGCGGCCGCTATCCGGTCAATGCCGCGGGACTTAACGACTTCCTGGTTGACGGCGAGAGGCATTATTGGGTGCATGTCGCCATCGACCGCTCGACAGGACAGGTTATCGATGAAAAAGTTGAAGTGGTAAACGAATGAACCGATTTTCCTTCACCCTTGCAGTTGGGGCGGCCTACGCCGCCTCGTTTGTCGGAGTCGCCCTGCATGCGGCGCCTGATCCGCTGCCCTCAGGGCCGCTCCTCAATCCCAACGGCGACTTCTCGGCCTGGAAAATCAGTTACTCCTACACATCCGATACAGACAAGACCGCCAAGGCGGCACCTCCTGTGCCTCCGTCTCCCACCCTCCCGGGCAGCATGTCCCTTCTTCCCCTGCGCAGCCTCACCATCACCTGGACCAGCCCGATGTGGCATTCGGTGGCGGTTGATACCGCCGGGCAAACCATGGAGCAATGGTCGGACGGTACGGTCCGTCTGTACTCGGCAAATGGGGCTCCCCCCACGCTTTCTCCCACAGGACCCATCCCCACCGAGGTGGGGGCCAAGCTCTTTGATTTTAGTTCTAAAAAACTTCCGGACATGGATTGGATTTCGCCAAACACGTTCACGGGAACGGAATCCATCAATGGACACGCCTGCATTGTCTTTGCGCAAAACGGCATGAAAGTCTGGATCGATCTGCAGACCCGTACTCCCGTGCAATGGAAAAAGGGCGATGAAACCCGAAATTTTGAAGCGCTTCCGTCTCCCACGGGCCTGCTCGCTTTACCGGCTGATTTCGGAAAGATTTCAGCCGCATTCCGGCACGACGAGGCGCTCCTCAACCGCCCGATTCCCTGATCGTTGGAATGCCCTGAGATTTACTGAAGATATTTTTTGAAGAGCGCGACGACGAGGTCGATGGCCTTTCCGTCGTTGGCTCCGTGACCGGCGCCCTTGATCAGGTAAAGTTGTGAGTCGACACCCGCCTTTTGCAGGGCGTCATTGAGGTCGATGCTCTGTTGCGGATTCACGACGACGTCCTTGTCACCCTGGACGATGACGAACGGGCAGGCACTGGACGTGACATAGAAAATGGGGCTCGCCTTTTTGGCCTTGTCCGGGATTTGGCTGGGCTGTCCGCCAATCAATCGGGGAATGGCGTTGTCGGCGACCGTGGGATCTATCGTGAGCATGTTGGACGGACCGAAATAATCCGCCACAGCCTGCACGGAACTCGAGACGCCTGGATTTCCCTCCGTGCCTTCCAGCTCGGGATTGTTTCCCGTGACGCCGAGCATGGAGACGAGGTGGCCGCCGGCTGAATCCCCGAGGGCGCCAATTTTGTCGGCACCGTAACCATAATCGCTGGCGTGCGCGCGGAGCCAGCGGACGGCCGCCTTGCAGTCATAGACCTGGGCCGGAAAAATCTCCTCCTGCGTCAGGCGATAATCGATGCTCGCCACGGCGAAACCGTGGCCGAGCAGGAAGTTCGCGAATCCTTCCGTCTTGTCGAGGGCCGACCAGCCGCCGCCGTGGATGTAGACGACAAGCGGCACGGGATGAGGGGCATTTTCGGGAATGTAGATATCGAGTTTAAGCGGATGTTTGTTGACCTTCGTGTAGGTCACATTCTTCCAGACATCCACGCCATCGAATCCCTGCGGGCTTTTCACCGGCGGCTTGAAGGGAGCGGTCCCGTCATCGATCACGGAGTTCGCCTTGGCGGCGGCCACGGCGGTGGCAGCGCTGGGAAGGGACGTGACATCGCGGAGGGCGATGGCGCTGATCAACGGGTAGGGCGATCCCTCGCCCGCGGCCCAATCGATGGAGGCGGTGGTGTCCTTGGCCTGGAACCAACCGAGGGCAAACTGCCCATACGAACTTCCCGCCGTCAGGTTGCCCGTCTTCGGCACGTGGACTGCAGCATCCAGCGTGAGCGTATTTCCCGAATCATCCGTAAAATTCGTCAGGCTGGTCGCCCCGTCCTGCACGAAGCACCAGATTTGGACCTGATAAATATGTCCCGCCGTTAATTTGCTGAAATTAATGGAACCGATCGGACCGGCATTGAAAAAGGAGCCGTTGCTGACCAGCGCACTGTAGTCGGCAGAAAATTGCGGCCCGGTCGGAAAGGCGTTGAACTGGCCCGACTGGATCGGATTGGTGTTGCTGCTAAAGAAAAGCGCCTTGGGTGGCGCCGTGACTGAAATTGTTCCATCCCCATAAGTCGCATCTGATCCGGTGATGATGTTGAAGACGGTGTCGCCGATTTTAATCATCGTGGCCGGTCCGTTTCCCCCCTGCACGTGAGGTCCTGCGTAGGTTTGGACCGCATCGACGTAGGTGCCGGCAATGGAGATATCGCTGTCTCCCTGAATTCCGGTGGGCGTCTGCCAGGCGACGACTTGGGCTCGGACGACAGCCGCGCTGAAGGTAATCGCCAGCGAAAAAAGTGTAACGTAGCGAAAGGTCTTTCCGGGTGTTCGGTAGCGCATATATGGTCGAAATTGATCCTAAAAGTTACCATGACGATGGTCGCCTTTTAAAGTCAATCCTTCGAACTACCTGAAAGAAAGAGAGCCTATTAAGACGTCACAGGCGTGATCGTCACCTCTGATTTCTGATCACGGAGAGAGGCACCGTAAAGCTTACCATCCACGGGAAGGTTCGTGAACCCGACCGGCTCGTGCCACTGGGGCGTCACCTTCCGTCTCTCATGGATCATGCCTTGCCAGTCAATCCAGTCTTCTTACCCGTTGCGGTTCAACCGAGATCATGCCTTGGCTTGTTAACGCGGAGTGAAGCCCGTATGAAGTAGCGAGGCCTTGCCATCCTATGCGGGACATTTACCTCCTGATCGCGGGCCAGCAAACCGGCCCTTCCACCGAAGAGGAGATTCGCCATTCCCTGGCCCGGAGGGAAATCCCGCCGGACGCTCTCGCCTGGTGCGATGGCCTCGCGGATTGGACTCCGGTGCAAACGGTGGTCGGCGCGCTGCCCCCACTGCCGAAATATGCCGCACCCGCGCCAATCGGCCCCGCCCTCGTTCAAGTCGATCACGTCACCAAGACCTTCGGGGACAAAATCGCGCTGAAGGACATGTCGTTCGCCGTTCCCACGGGTCAAATCTGCGGCCTGCTCGGCCCCAATGGCGCGGGCAAGACCACGCTGTTCCGGCTGCTCATGGGCATCCTGAAAGCGACCGAAGGCACGCTGCTGGTCGACGGCTTGGACGTATTTGAAAAACGGGTCGAGGCGAAGCGCCTGATCGGGTTTCTTCCAGACGAGCCGATTTTCTATTCTTATTTATCCGGCCGCGAAGTCCTGGAATTGAGCGCCGCGATGCACGGTCTCGATATCCCCGCCACGATGGACCGCCTGGCGCCGCTGATCGCGAAAATGCGGCTGACCGAGGACATCGGCAATTACGCCGAGGACTATTCGCGCGGCATGAAGAAAAAGCTGGGACTTCTGCTCGCGCTTCTCCACGAGCCCAAACTCCTCATTCTCGACGAGCCGACCAACGGCCTCGATGTGGAATCGACCCATCTTTTCTACGATCTCATCCTGGAGAAATCCCGGGAGGGAACGACGGTCCTCTTTTCCACGCACCTGATGGATCACGTCACGAAACTCTGCTCCCACGCGATCATCGTCAATGAAGGGACGGTCGTGGCGAAAGGATCGCTGGAAGAACTCCGCGCCGCCTTCGGGGCAACCATGAGCCTGGAGGATATCTTCCTGAAACTGACCTCCCGCCCCCTGCACGCATGATCACGGCACCGGACGAGCCGGCGAAGCTTGGTTTCGCACGTACGGTTCTCCTGCTTTTGCGCTCATCCCGGCGCCGGGCCATCGGACGCCAAAAACGGCAGCAGGAATTGCTGCGGCGGCGCACGAAGAAACAAGGGATGAATTGGGGATGGCTGGGGTTTGTCGGCGCGCTTTTCCTGGGCGCCACGCTCAATGGCCTGGCGGCCTTTCTTGTCTTTTCGGCCGTGACGGCAGGCGAACGCGTCGCGGTCGAGCAATCCGGCAAAATCCCGGTCAGCGCCTGGTTTATCCGCGTGGTCAAAGGAGAAAGTACGCACGCCATATCGAGCTCATCGCTCGATCTTTATTTCGGCATGGAAGCACGCTCGATCGTGCGCGAGGAGGGCGGCTCGGAACCCGCGATTGAGGAGAAACTCCGAACTGCGGTGCGCGAGCATGGAACCGGCGACCTCGTGGCCAGCGGGTCCTTTTTCGGCGACTTCAGCGCGCGAGCCATCGCGACCGGACCCGCCGCCATGATGGGCTCGATTATTGTTTTCTGGTGGTGGGTGATGATCGTTTTTCAAGGTGAGGGCCTTGAGCTCGATCTCCAGCGGCGGCGCCATCCCATGTGGGAATGGCTTTTCAGCCATCCCGTGCAGCCGGGCGCCGTCTTCATGGCGGAAATGCTTTCTCCACTGGCGGCCAACCCGATCTACTGCTCCGCGCCGATCTTTCCCGGTGCCCTGTATGGGCTGGCCTATGGACCGCTGGTGGGCCTGGTCGCCGGGATCGTCATTGGCATTCCCCTCGCGATTGCCGCCGCGTGCCTGGGCAAGGCCCTGGAGATCGGCGCGATCCTTCGTTTCGCTCCCCGCACGCGCGGCGCGATGATCGGCCTGATGAGCTGGATCGGCTACGCCTCGATGATGCTTTTCTTCGTGGGCGCAGCTTCGCTCCAGAAAATGATCGAGCCGGCGGCCGAATTTCTCCGTCCTCTCGCGGTCCTGCCGTGGCCGTGGCTGGGACTTTTTCTCGGCAATATCCACGGCTCGTTTTCCTTTCCGCTGGGCATCTTCACCTGCTGGGTGGCTGCCGCAGTCATCATGGCCGTCGCCGTCAGCTTCAGCGCCTGGGCCGCCCAGCAGGGCTTGAGCGGAAATTTTGGCCGTGCCGGCATGGCGCCCACCGCTTCCACGGGCAAGGGAATCCGTTTCGGAAAAGACCCGCTTTATCGCAAGGAGCTCCTCTGGTTCGTGCGCGACCGCAGCGCCGTCGTGCAGACTCTCCTGATTCCTCTGACGGTCGGCGGCTTTCAGCTCTTCAACATGCGCGGCCTGCTCGGCCAGGCGCAAAGCGCATGGAATTATCTCTGCGGTGCCGGAATCCTCTTTGGCACTTATTTCCTTTGGATTCTCGGCCCGAAGTCGCTCGCGTCCGAAGGACCCGCTTTATGGATCGCACTGACGTGGCCCCGGGGCATGGAGAGCCTGCTCAAGGCCAAGGCCTGGCTGTGGGCGATGCTTTCCTCGGGCATCGTTGTCCTGGTGCTGCTCTATGCCTGCTGGCTTTACCCGATTGACGCGTGGAAGGTCGCCTTGGTTGGCGTCGGCTGGCTGTTCTTCGGCCGCAGCATGGCGGAAAAATCGGTGACGCTGGTCCGCGCACCTTCCTCCTCAGGCGAGATGGAGCCACCCGCCCGCGGCCGGCAATGGGCGGCCTCGCTCGGCATGCTCACCTTCGCCATCGGAATTCTCACCCAGCAGTGGCACATCGCCCTCATGGGCATCGTCTACTCCTACATCACCACCGCCGCGATGTGGGAAAACTTCCGCGCCCGGCTGCCCTTTCTCTACGACCCCTGGTCGGAAAAAATCCCGCCTCCGCCCACGCTGATGCATGCCATGGTCGCGATCAGCATCCTGGTGGAAAGCGGCGCCGTGGCCACGGGCATCGCGCTGGCGGCGGTGGGACGCGCTCATATTGCGACCGCGCAGGTTATTCTCTATGGCCTTTGCGCCTTTATCGTCTCGATGGTCACTTGGAAATTTCTCAGCAGCCGCGGAGTTCCGGCACGGGAGGTCTGGTGCTGGCGTCCGGCGGAAGCCTCCGCGGCGCCGCAAAAGCCCTGGTGGTGTGGCGATGGTTCGTGGGGCATCTCCTTCGCTCTCGCGCTGGCCACCGGTGCCGTGGGCGGACTCGCCTTGGGCCTGCTGGCGCGCGGCTACCTGAGAGTGATGCTGCTGTTCCCTTCGATCGCCGATCTGATTCACAAGTCCCAAGCGCAGATGAACGACATTCCCGGACTGCAGGCCTCTTACGCGGTTATCGCCATCTGCTTCGCGCCCTTCGCGGAGGAGTATCTCTTCCGCGGCCTGCTTTTCCGCGCGCTCGATCGCGAATGGGGCGGCTGGCGCGCGGTGGTCGGGAGCGCCGCCTTCTTCGCGATCTATCATCCCCTCCTCTCCTGGCTGCCGGTCGGGCTCCTGGGTGCCACGAACGCCCTGATTTTCAAAAAAACCGGCCGACTCGCTCCCGCCGTTATTCTCCACATGGTTTATAACGCTGTGGTTCTGGGATAATTTTCTGATAGCGATGTTATAGAACCGGCGCTTTCGAGCTCTGTAAGTTTTTTGAGACAAGGTATTTGGCAAAAGATGCCGAAAAGATAACCTTAGGGCATTGGCCTATTACGGCATAGGCTAATTGCTTATGCGTCTCTCCGCCGTGATGATTTTGTTCAAGGAGGAGGCGTTCGTCGAAGCCAGCATTCGTGCGATCTATCCCGTGGTCGACTCGATTTGCTGTGTGACGAAATTCGACCGCAATCTCGCAGGCAAGGATGTGGGCCATGACGAAAGCGTGAACGTGTTGCTCCGAATCCCTGACCCGGAGAACAAAATCCGCCTGGTTATGCAAAGGGACCTGAGTGACGTCGTTGGCGGCGAAGGCGAGGCCAAGCAGCGCAATGCCGCGATGGCCTTGGATCGCAAAGCCGATTATTACCTCATCGTCGATTCCGATGAAATCTGGCCGGAAGAAACGCTTCGAAAATGTTGGGACTATGTGCAGAAAACGCAATGGGCCGCCTACAAGGCGTCCGTTACCAATTATTTTCGCCAGTGGAACTATCAAATTATAGAACCCGAGGACAAAATGTTTTGTCCCTTGGTTTTCCTGCGTCGCGGCTTCAATTTCAGCCGGCTTCGCGCCGTGCAATGGCACTGTCCCGCACGCTGGAAAGAATATCTGCGCCACGGCCGTAAACCCAAGACGGTCTCACTTCCCTCGGAGTGGCGGATTCAGCATGGAACCTGCGTGGGCGACGACCAGCGCATCTTGGACAAGCTTCTCAATTACAGCCATCAGGATGCAGTCGATGCCTCCTGGTTTGAGCGAGTTTGGAAGAATTTCCATCCCGGCATCCGTAATTTTCATTACTTCAAGAAAGCGCCTTCGCTTTTCGAGCGTATCGTCCCGAAACGCGCCGATGAATTATCGAAAGAAATCGTCGACCGTACCTGGCCCGAAGGCTGGATCCAAAGGTAGGCGCGAAATTCTCGCGCCAGTGAATTCCTGAATCCCAGAAGAGGGTTCTAAGTGAACACTTAGAGAAAATGGGTTGCGGGGGCAGGATTTGAACCTGCGGCCTTCAGGTTATGAGCCTGACGAGCTACCGGGCTGCTCCACCCCGCGATTGAAGGGCCACGCCGCTTTCCAACTCGTGGGCTTTCATCTCGCCCGGCTGCGTGAAGATGGACTATCCCGCATTCCCCGCATGATGGCAAGGGCTTTCCCGCGAAACCTGCTCGCGCGGTCGCTTCCGGGCTTTTCCTTGAAGGCGGAGTCGTTAGAACAGGAGCATGTCTTCCTCCCGCGTGAGCGTTCGCGTCCCTGCCAGCACTTCGAACCTGGGGCCCGGCTTCGATTGCCTGGGACTGGCGGTGCAGCTTTATAATACGACGACGCTGGTGCGGAACGATAACGCCCGGCCGCTCACCGGCATGGCCGCCGCAACCGCCGACGCATTCTTTAATCGTGCGGTCGGCGGTAAACTGAAGCGCTTTTCGTTCGACGTCACGATCGAGGGCGACATTCCGGTTTCGCGCGGACTCGGCAGCAGCGTCACGGTGCGACTCGGATTGCTGATGGGATTGGCGGAATTGGTGCGCGACGAATTTCCACTTTCGCGCGAACAGATTCTCAACCTTTTGATCGAGCTGGAAGGTCATCCCGACAACGCGGTCGCTTCGTTCCTGGGCGGCTTCGCGGTTTGCGCCCACGTGGCCGCTGACCCCGACGCCGGTTTCTCCTACACGCGCGTGCCGGTGAAGCCGGAACTTTTCCTCGTGGCGCTGATTCCTGACCTGAAACTTTCGACCGAAACGGCACGCGGTCTTCTGCCGCGTGAGGTGCCCTTCGCTCACGCCGTCGAAAATGCCCAGCGCACGGCCCGCATCGCGGCGGCCTTCTGTACGAGTGACTACGCCGGGCTGCGCGGACTGTTTCTCGATCATCTGCATCAGCCTTACCGGCAGGTGCTCATTCCCGGCTTCGCGGAAATTTTGGCCGCGGCGGCGCAGGCGGGCGCGCTGGGCAGCTTTTTGAGCGGCGCCGGATCGACTTTAATGGCGCTGACACTCGACCGCGTGGACACGATTTCCGAGGCGATGCTCGACGCCGCGCATCGCAACAAGCTTACCGCGCAAGTCCGCGTGTTGAAGGCGGACAACGACGGCGTGCAGGTACTGGCGGAGTGAGTTGAATCGCCGCGACAAATCGCGAGTCAACGGAGCCGCGCGAAAACTGACTACAGCTTGACCATCAATCGCCGACGGCGAAAGGTGGGCTGATCGAGATTTTCGCCGCGATAAATCGTCTCGTGCGTTTTCTCGAAGCGGCCACGGGTCGGGCCGTCGAACTGCATCTCTTCCTGTTTCGCTTCCACGCGGCGCGCGGCACGAGTCGCCTCTCCGGGCGCCTCATCCGGGACCAGCGCGAGGCCGGGTTCACCGTCCGGCGATTCCTCGAGAAATTCCTCTTCCGCCTGCGCGATAAACTCAACCTCGGGTTCCGGAACGGGCGCGGGCTTGGGTTGAACCGGTTTGACGGGCGCGGCTTTCGGCGTGGTGTTTTTGACCGGCGTGGACTTGCCTTTCTTAGCGGGCTGCGTCGCGTCGACCGTGGGAAGCGGAGCGGTCTCGCCAATCCGGCGGGGCAGCGGAGCGGTTGAGCCGCTCTTCACCGGCTTTTCCGGCGCGGGTGCTCCGACCGGGGCGGTCATGGCCAGCAGGACGGTCATGCGCACGCGATCGTGCTGCTCGTCATCGAGGCTCGCGCTCGTCGCGATGGCGACATCGGTGTCAAGCCGCCGTTTGAAGGCGCCGACCATCTCCTGCACGTCGGAAAGACCGAGGTCACGTGTGCCGCTGACCGCTACGATGGCGTGATCGACCAGTTTCCAGATTGACTCGTCACCCAGCAGCGGGCTGTTGAAAAGACGCTCGATGAGCTCGTCGGTCGTGTCGTGGATGTCGCCCTCGACATGTGCGACCCAGCAGTTTTCCAGCGCCTCCGAGCCTTCGTAACGACCGTAGAGGCTGCGCACGTCGGCGAACGAGAGCTGGATCAATCCGCGTTTGCAGACGACCTGCGCCAGGGCCTGCGCCGCCTGCGCGAGGAGCTGATGCATGAGATGAAAATTATGCCGGACATTCTTCGGCGCACCGGGACTGGCGCTGAGCCGGTCGTGTGACAGCACCAGCACGCTGTCGGCCTCGGCGCGCAGCGTGGTGATGGCGGCGATGGACCGCTCGCGGCGTGCCCAGCCTTCGAAGGCAAACGGCTGCACGCCGAGCGCGATGACCTTCGCGCCCGCACGGCGCCCCAGCTGCATGAGATGTTCGGCCAGCGCCATGCCGGTCGCGCTGCCGAGACCGACGATGAGGATGAGAAAGTCGCAGCCGTGCGCGGGATCGGCCAGCCGCACCGCTTCGCGCGCCACGATCTCGCGCGCCAGGTCGATGTCGCCGCTGCAGCCGAGGCCGTGCACGGTGTCCTGGCCCAGGAGATGACGGTTCGGCACCACCGATGCCTCGATGGTCTGCTGGTCGGAATCGAAAACCCAGATGTCCTGCCCGGGACGGCCATGGAGCACGAGCTGGTCGCAAACCGACGCGCCGGTCTGGCCCAGCCCAATGACGCGCACGCGGTCGGGAAAAAGCGGATCGGCTTTTTCCGAGAAAGGTCCGTCGGCCGTGAATTCGATCATGATTTTTTCCCGTTCGGTTAGATGACCCGCATGTTCGCCAACGCCTTCTTGAGCGACTGCCCGACGCGGGCGAGGCCGCGGCTGGCCGGCGTTTCCAGTTCCGCCTGCCGCGCGTAGTGCAGCAGGCCCAGCAAGGTGCTCAGGTCGGGACGTCGCCCGTAATTCTGGTCGCCGTCGAAGGGCGACTGGTGCGCCAGCTCGACCGGGCATGGGAAGATTTGCGAGCCGAGCTCGACCAACCCCTTGACCTGCGACGCGCCACCAGTGAGATAAATCGTGCCCGCGAAATCCGGCCAGAACTGCGCCGCCTGCAGATCGTCCAGGATGATCTCGAAGATCTCCGCCTGGCGCGCCTGCATGATGGTGTTGAGCGAGGTGCGGTAGATATTGCGCTCCTCGAAATTATAGGCGCCCGGCAGCGTGATCGCGCCGTCGCCGTCGGACGGATCGAGAATCACGGAGCCCTCGGTCTTCTTCAGCGTCTCCGCCTTCGCGTAGGGAATTTTTAGGCCCGAGACGATGTCGTTGGTCAAGTGATCGCCACCCACGCCGAGCACGCCGGTGTGCACGACCGCGCCGCGCTGATACGCGATATAATCGGACACGCCGCCGCCGAGATTGATCACCACCGCGCCCACCTGTTTCTGGTGCCGCGTCAGCACCGCCTGCGCCGTGGCGTAGGAGCTAAGCGCGAAATTCCTGACGTCGATGCTGAGTTCCTTCACGCAGCGGATCGTCGTCTGCAACCGCGTGGCCAACCCATAAACCTGATGGAAATGAGCGGTCAGTTTCTTTGACGCGAGCCCGATCGGATTGTCGGTCTTCGAGCCATCATCGAGCACGTAATACTGGAGCAGGTGATGCACGATGGCGTGGTCGTTCGGCAGGGGCTGCGCCGCCGCCATGTCATGGATTTCCTGCACGTCGTCGTGCGTGATTTCGTCGCCGTCGTGATTCACCGCGGTGCTTAGCCGGATATTGGAGGAGCGCATATGCGCACCGGAAATGGCGAGATAAACCTCCGCGATGACCACGTCGGTCTTCTGCTCGGCCGCGGCGAGCGCCTCGCGCACGCAGCCCTGCGCGACCTCGAAATCGACGATCTCGCACTTGCGCACCTGGCCGGATGGACCCTCGCCGATCCCGAGCAGGGCCAGCGTGCCGTCAGGGCGAATTTCACCCACGGCCGCGGCGACCTTGGTGCTACCGACTTCCAGTGCGACGACGATATTGCGCGATTTTCCCCAGAACATAGGCGGTTTCAGTTGCGGATTTGGTTACTCGTAAAAGGTGATCGGGACGTTGATATTGGGTGTCAGGTCGACAGTGCGCAGCGTGCGCTGCTCCTTGTCGACGAAGACTTCAAAAATTTGCTGCAGGCGCGCCATCTGCTGGTCGACGTAGTCGAGCCGGAAGGTGATGGAGAGATCGCGCGTGGTTGTCATGGTGATGGAGAGCGGCTGGCTCAGGTCGATGGTGCGGATGCTGATCGACGTGCGCAGTTCCTCCGTCCGGTCGATCGCGTCCAGGATTTCCAGCGCGCGACGCAGCGTCTGCTCGTCGATCTGCGTTCCCGGCTGCAGCTCGGCGTTGGTCAGGCCGATGATCTCGGGCAGCGGCGCCGGTTCGCCCTCGCGCGGCTTGAGCACCATGCAGTCGCGGTCGAGATAGAAGACCTCGCGCGTGCCCAGGTCGCTGTTGATGCCCACGATCTTCACCACCGGCTGGCGTTCGTGGATGATGATCCGCACCTCGTCCGGGAAATGGCGTTCGACTTGCGCGCTGGAAACGTAGGAGAGCTTTTGCAGGTTGCGCGTGATGTCCGGCAGATTCAGCGTCCAGAGATTGCGACCCAGCTCCAGCCCTGCCGCCTGGCGAATGCTGCGCGGGGAGAACTGGCCCTCCGGCTCGATGACGATTTTTTTCAGGTCGTAGTGATCGTTATTGAAGAGCAGGCGGTCGGCGGCGAACCCGAGCCCGATGTGCAGGCCGATGGCGAGGACGATGAGCAGCGTCATGATGCCGGCGCTCCAGAGCGCCACGCCGGTGATCTGCTCACGCGAATGGCGCTTGCGCACGGTGGTCTGCAGCAGGTTGATCTGCTTTTGCTTGCGGCGGGCGCGAACCTGTTTCATGAGCGGCGTTCCTCCCGGCGTGCGGCCCAGGAGAGCTCGACGATCCTTTGGCAGAGTTGCGGAAACGAAAGTCCGACCGCCGCCGCGGCCTTGGGCAGCAGGCTCGTCGCGGTCATGCCCGGCAGCGTGTTGACCTCCAGGCAATAGGCGTTCATGTCTTTTTCCAGCAGGAAATCGATGCGCGAATAGACGGTGCGGCCGAGCGAGCGGTGCGCCGCCAGCGCATGCTGCCGGATGGCGCGCGTGACTTCCTCGGGCAGCGGCGCGGGGCAAAAATACTCCGTGCGGCCCTTGGTATATTTGTTGGTGTAATCGTAAAAGCCGTCGAGCGGACGGATCTCGACGATCGGCAACGCCTCATCGCCCAGCACGCCGACCGTCAGTTCGCGGCCGAGGATGAACCTCTCCACCAACGCGCGCGGGCCGAACTTGAGCGCATCCGCAAGTGCAGCAGCGAGTTCCTCGCGAGTCGTCGCCGGATGCGTGCCCACGCTGGAGCCCTGTTCGTTCGGTTTCACGAAAAGCGGCAAAGAAAGCCTAACCTCACCCACCGATCCAACCAGTTGGCCTTCCGGTGTCGGGACGCCCGCGGCACGGAATTTTTCCTTCGTCTTTTCCTTGTCGAAGGCGATGCGGCTGACCTCCGCGTTGGCGCCGGTGTAGGGAATACCGCGCGCGGTGAGAATATCCTGCACCTGGCCGTCCTCGCCAAACGTCCCATGCAACGCGAGGAACGCGAGTTCGGTCCCATCCGGCAGCACGAAGTCGGGGCCTTCCACCGTCACTTCCGTGACGTCGAATCCGCCGGCACGCAAAGCCTCGGCCGCCGCCGCACCGGAACGCAGCGACACGTCGCGCTCGGCGGAAGGACCGCCCTTGAGCACTGCAATTTTATGGGGCAACGAACTCATCCTAATTTTCCTCCCCGAGCACGATGACCTCGGTATGCAGATCGATCTGGCGCGTTTCCCGCGCCCGGCTCTGGATCAGTGAAATGAGCTGCAGCACGTCCTCGGCCGTCGCGCCGCCGTCATTGACGATGAAATTGCCGTGTACTTCGGAGACGCGCGCCGAACCGACCGACAAATTCTTTAGCCCCAGCTCGTCGATCAACTTGCCCGCCGGCATCGGGCCGGGGTTCTTGAAAATGCAGCCCGCGCTCGGCGCCGCCGGTTGCGAGGTCCAGCGCTTGCCCGAGTAGGCCTTGAGTTTTTCGCCAATCTCCTCCTTGGAACTCGGCTTGCCGTGCAGCTTGGCCGAGACGGCGATGTGCTTTTGGAAATGCGGCACGTTGCGGTAATGGATTTCCAGGTCGGCCTTCGCGACCTCGAAGACGTGTCCCTGTTCGTCGATGCTGCGCACGCTGTCCACGACTTCCATGGTCCAGCCCTGCATCGCACCGGCGTTCATGCGCAGCGCACCGCCGAGGTTGCCCGGGATGCCTTCCATGAACTCGAAACCGCCCAGGTCATGCTTGCGCGCCTCAGCGACGATCGCCTTCAGCCGTGCGCCCGCCCCGACCGTGACCACGTCGCCTTCGACCTCGATGCGGTTGAAATACGGCCGACCCAAATGAATGCAGAGACCAAGGATGCCGCCGTCGCGCACGAGCAGATTGCTGCCGCGTCCGATGAACGTGACCGGAATACCCCGGTCATGCGCGAAGCGCAGGCCAGCCTGCAAATCCGCCTCGTCGATTGGCTCGAACCAAAGCTGTGCCGGGCCACCGATGCGCATGGTGGTGTGCTTGTGCAGTGGCTCGTCGCGCTTGAGGATGCTCTCCGGCTTGATCACCGCGGAAAGTTCCGTGAACCAGGTCAGGCCGTGCGCGAGATGCTGCGCCACGCGATGGATGTCCCCCGCGCCGAGCGTGATGACGAGATCGCCCGGCTGCAGGATCGCGTTGACCGCGCCGCGCAGACGGCCGAGCGTTGGTTCATAATGAACGTGCGCATGACCGTCGCCGCGCACCGCGTCGGCCACGCTTTCGCCGGTCACGCCCGCCATGGCCGCCTCGCTCGCCGCATAAATCTCGGTGATGAAAACTTCGTCCGCGTCATGGAACGCGCCGGCGAATTCGCCCAGCAGCGCGCGCGTGCGCGAATAACGGTGCGGCTGGAAAAGCGCCAGCACCCGCTTCCAGCCGCTGTTGCGCGCCGCCGCCAGCGTCGCCTTGATCTCGGTCGGGTGATGCGCGTAATCGTCCACCACCATGTAGTCGGCCGAGTGGTACTTGACCTCAAAGCGCCGCGCCGCGCCGCGGAACTCCGCCAGCGCGCTGACAATCTGGTTCCACGCAATGCCCATCTCGGTTGCCATCGCCACCACGCCAAGTGCGTTCGCGACGTTCTGCGCGCCGGGAACCTGCAGGACCACCTCGCCGAGCAACTGCCCGCGATGCAGCACCGCGAAGCGCGACGAAAAATTCTCCAGGCGCACATCAAGCGCGCGGTAGGTTGCGAGCTCGGAGAGCCCGTAGCTGATCGCCTTCTCCGCGTGGGAGCAAAGCAGCATCGTGTTCTTGTCGTCGGCGCAATAGACGATCGGGCCGCGCGTCCGCTCGCACAGCGTGGCGAAGACCTGCACGATCTCCTCGATGTCATGATAGAAGTCGAGATGCTCCTCCTCGATGTTGAGGATGAGGCTGGCCTGCGGCGAAAAGAGCGCCAGCGTCCCGTCGCTCTCGTCGGCCTCGACCACAAACGGCGCGCCGTCGGTCCAGAGCGCGTTCGCGCCGAGCAGCGGGACCTGCGCGCCGATGTAGTGCGAGGGATTCTGGTCGGCCTGGCGCAGAACGTGGGTGAGCATCGACGCGGTCGTCGTCTTGCCGTGACTGCCCGCGACGATGTAGGCCTGCTTCGCATCCGCCAGCACGGCGAGACATTCCGCGCGACGTACCGTGAGTATCTTGTTTTCGTCCGCCGCGCGTCGTTCGGGATTTTCCGCCGCGATGGCCGACGAGTAAACCACCAGCGCCGCGCCGTCGATGTTGGAGGCCTTGTGGCCCGCGAAATAGCGCACGCCTTCCGGCATGTAGTTCAGCGCCTGTTCCGGCGAGACCAAATCGGATCCGCTGACGACGTGGCCCTGCGCCAGCAGCAGGCGCGCGAGCCCGCTCATGCCGCTGCCGCAGACCCCGATGAGATGGATCTGCTGCTCAGGCGCGCCGATGATCTTTTGGATGTTCGCCTTTAGATCGGTTTGCACGACGCCTCGATTTCTTCCGCGACCCGTTCCGCGGCATCTGTTCCTGCCATCCGCCGCGCGGCTGCGCCCATGCGCTCGCGCAGCTCTTGGTTCTCCAAAATTTCCGTCACCACGCCGTGCAGGCTCTCCGGCGTCGCCTTGCTTTCGACGAGGATGCGCGAGGCCCCGGAGTCCTGGAAAATCCGGGCGTTGAAGGACTGGTGATCGTCGGCGGCGGCGGGATAAGGCATGAGAACCGAGGGAAGCCCATAATGGCTCAGCTCCGTCAGCGACGCGGCGCCCGACCGGCTGATGACCACGTCGGCGAGGCTATAGAAATGTTCCATCTCCGTCGAGAACGCCTCGACCACCGCAGTCAGCCGCTGACGGCGATAATTGATCTCCGCAATGTTCGCGTCGGCCTGGCCGGTGAGATGGATGAACTGCACTTCCTCGCGGTTGGTATGCCAGAGCGGCAGCGTCTTGAGCACGAGCTGGTTGATGCCGTGCGCGCCCTGGCTGCCACCCATGATGAGCACGATGGGCAGCGTCGGATTGAGCCCGTATTTTTCCGCCGCCATGTTGCGGTCGACCCGCTCCAGCCCGCGCCTTACCGGCGTGCCGGTGACGACGCAATGCGCGCGGCGCAGGTAATGCGCGCAGCCTTCGAAGCCGAGCAGCGTCTTGTTCACCCACGGTGCGATGAGGCGCGTGACGCGGCCGGGGATCGCGTTCGATTCGTGAATGAGCGTCGGCAGATGCAACTTGCGCCCGAGCAGCAGCGGAATCGCGCTGGTGAAACCGCCCATGCCCACGACCGCCGTCGGTTGAAATTCGCGATAGACCTGGCCGCATTCGCGCCAGCTGTCGAGCATCGTGCGTCCGAAGGTGAAAACGCGCGGCGAGAGAAATCCGGGCCAGCCGATTCCCGGCAGCGCGCGCGAAGCCTGCTCCGTCGCGCCCTGCAGCGCCATGGCGTCGATCTGCTTGGCCGAGACCAACAGCAGCGTATCATGCCCGCGATGGCGCAACTCTTCCGCCACGGCCAGGCCGGGAAAGAGATGCCCGCCGGTTCCTCCGCACGCGATGGCGATTTTCATGGGCGCAGTCACATTCTCACGCTGTAGGACTTGGCGACCAGTGGCCGCTTGGGCGGCTTCCGGTAAATGCCTTGTCGATGAATGTTGAAGAGCAGCCCTACCCCCGCGAGGCAGGTCAGTAAATTAGAGCCGCCGTAACTAATGAACGGCAGCGGAATGCCCTTGCACGGCATGAGCGACGTGACCACCGCGAGGTTCATCATCGCCTGCAGCGCGATCATCAGCGTCACGCCCGTGCCAAGCAGCACGCCGGTGTTATCCGGCGCATGGATCGTGATCCAGCCGCCGCACAGCGTCATGATGAGAAACGCCAGCACCACGCCAAGCGCCACCCACATGCCGAGTTCCTCCCCGATGATCGGGAAGACGAAATCGGTGTTCACCTCGGGCAGCCAATACATCTTCTGCCGGCTGTTGCCCAAGCCCAGTCCGGTCAATCCGCCGGAGCCGAGCGCGATCAGGGCCTGTAGCTGCTGCCATTTCTTCGCATCGGCCAGCGAGTGGTCGAGATGCGGATGAAAGAACGCCAGCCAGCGCCCCATGCGCTCCGGCGTGAACAGCGACACCACCACGATGCTTCCCAGCCCGGCGAGCGAAACCGGCAGTAGATAAATCAACCGCACGCCCGCGCAGAAAAGCATCGTCACCACGATGGCCAGCATGATCGCCGTCGTGCCGAGGTCCTTCTGCACGATCATGAGAACGAGGATCGGCAGCACGCCGGCCAGTGGCCATGCCAGCCCGCGCAGGAACTCGTCCGATTGGCGCTGATTTTTTCCCAGCCACCACGCCAGGAAAATAATCAGCGCCACCTTCGCGAATTCCGACGGCTGATAGGTCCAGCCATCCACGCGCAACCACCGCGGGGAGCCGTTGACCTTCACGCCGATGTGCGGGATCAGGCAGAGCGCCAGCAGCACCGAAGCCGCCCCAACCAGCCACGGCGCGATCTGCATCAGCTTCTGGTAATCGTAGAGCGCGAGAAAAACACACGCCACTCCACCCATCGCCAGCCAGACGCACTGCTTGCGCAGGTTGCTGTAGACTCCCGTCATGTCCAGTGGCGCCAGCACGGCGCTCGTGCTCGTCAGCATCACCAGGCCCAGCGCGATGAGCGCGAGCATGGAAATGAGCAGCAGGTAAGCGACGTTGCGTTGCATGAACATGGGAAAATCCTAGCGGGCCGTCAGGTGATGAAGCTCGATGATCGCGTCAGCCAGCGCGACCCGCAGCACTGCCACTGTGAACAGCGCGATCCCCATATATAGGAGCAATCGCGCGGCCAGCAACAGCAGCGAACGGATCGTGACCAGCAGATTCGTCATCAACGTTAGTTTTTAAATGCAGTTTACGGCACGTAGTTGGCGAGCTGGCCGTGGGCCGCAGTCTTGCTTTCCCGCTCGGTCGGCGCCGTCTCGCGGACACTCGCCGCCGTGCGCGATTCGCCCGAGGGGATGTGCAGCTTCTTGCCGATGCTCAACCGGCTCGCGTTGGTGATGTTGTTCGCCGCCATGATCGCACCGGAGGTCGTGTGGAACTTGCGCGCGATCTTCATCAACGTATCGCCCTTCACCACTGTGTAGAGATGATGGCCGCTGGCCGTCGTCTTGTGGAGGTGCAGGTGCTCGGGCTTCGCGCCGATCGACGCGGTCGCGACGGCAGGCGTCGTCGTGGAGTCGGTCGTGTCGCTCGAGGATACCGTCGGCGCACTGGCCGCCTCGCTGGCGTCCGTCGTGGCGAGCTTTTCCGCACGGTTGGGGATGACCAGTTTCTGGCCGATGCTCAACCGGTCGCTGGTCAGGCTGTTGGCCGTCTTCAGTTGCGCGAGCGCGACATGATGGCGATGAGCGATCCGGGCCAGGCTGTCACCTTTGCGTACCGTGTAAGGCGTACCGTCGGCAACCGGCGTGGCGCCATCGATGGGCGTCGTCGCGGTCGGCGTGACCGGGGTGGTCGCCGTGTTCAAGGCCGTGGAGTTCTCGGCGGGAGGCGCGAGATTGTCCGGCGGGTTGATCACCGGTCCATGGCGAAGCGGGCCCGAGGGCGTGTCCGAGGTCGGACCAGCCGCGATGGACGAGGCGTCATCCGGCGGAGGCGAGACCATGAGCGGCGTATTGCCCGGCTTCGGCTGGAGCGCATCCGAGGCGGAGGCAGTCACGGTCGTGACGGCCGGAACGGAACTCGGCGTCGTGATCGTGGTCGCATCGGCCGTCGGGGGCACCGTCGCCGCGTTGTCCGTCGTCGCGGTCGCGTCGGTCGTGGTCGGCGTGGCCGTTCCATTCGCGGGCGCGGTCGTTGACGTTCCGTCCGTGGACGTCACATCGCCCGACAACGTGGCGTCGGACGTGATCTTCGCGCCCTTGTGGTTCTTGTCCGCGAGATCGGTATCGGCGGACGCAGGTTTAATCAGGTAATAATAACCCGTAAAGCCGCTGATTACTAAAACGTGCAAAGCCAATACGGCGATGAACACGGTCATCAGCTTGAGACCGCCTGTCGGCTGCGGTTTAAGGTTGCTCTCGTTGTTTTCCATGGGGTTTCTCTTTCTTGTGGTGGTTGGGGTTGTTTACGAAATTGATTTGGGAACGAGCGCCTGCACCAGTGCGCGGAACTGGTCGCCGCGATCCTCGAAGCTCTTGAACATGTCGTAGCTCGAGCAGCCCGGCGAAAAGAGGACGGTGTCGCCGGTGTGCGCGAGGATATGCGCCTCATTCACGGCCTCGGCCAGCGTGCCGCAGGGATGACACGGCACCGCCGATTGCCACGCGGCGGTCAGCTTTTCCGTCATCTGCCCGATCAGGACAACGGCGCGGACCTTCTCGCGCAACAGCGTCCGCAGTCCGGAAAAGTCGAGGCCCTTGTCCTTGCCGCCGGCAATCAACACGCAGGGCGTGCGCATCGCGACGAGCGCCTTTTCCAGCGCGTCGATGTTGGTCGCCTTGGAATCGTTCAGGTAGACCGCGCCGTCGATCTCGCCGACTTTTTCCAGCCGGTGCGGCAGCGGATGATAGGCGCACAGCGCGCGCACGGAGACCTCGCGAGGAACATGGTAAAGATCCGCCACGGCCAGCGCCGCGAGCATGTTCTCCGCGTTGTGTTCGCCGATGAGGTGCGTGCGGCTTTGTTCCAGAACCTGCTCACCGCGCGCCACCAGCCAGCCATCGATCAACTGATAATCGGCCTGCAGGCCCATCGCGCTGAAGGTGACCTGTTGCGCCATCAAGCCAGGCATCGTCAACGCCGCGTTCAATACCGCGTAGTCATCCACCGTCTGGTTGCGGAACACCTGGCGCTTGGCGTAGGCGTATTCCTCCATCGTCTTGTAGCGGTCGAGATGGTCGGGCGTGAGATTGAGATGCACGCTGATGCGCGGACGAAAATCGACGATATGCTCGAGCTGAAACGAACTGACTTCCAGCACCATGACGTCGAGCTGGTCACTCTCGCGCACCGCGGCGGAGAACGCCGTTCCGATGTTGCCGGAGGCGCGCGCGCGCTTGCCCGCCGCCGTCAGCACCGCCTCGATCAACTCCGTCGTGGTCGTCTTGCCGTTCGTGCCGGTGATGGCGACGATCGGGCATTCGCAAAAGCGGTAGGCCAGCTCGAGTTCGCCGAACATCGGCAACCCCGCCTGGTGCAGCGTCTCGACCATCGGCACCTTCGGATCGATGCCCGGGCTGAGGATGCCGAGATCGAACGCGGTGTCGCTGCGCATCTCCGGGCCAAGCTCCACGCGCATGCCCAGCTTGCGCAGCGCGTCGGCCCGCTCGGCCACCTTGCCGCTCGTCGCGTTGTCCCGCACGGTCACGTGCGCGCCTTTGTCATTGAGGAGTTTTGCCGCTTCCATACCGCTAATTCCCAGTCCAAGGACCACCACCCGTTTGCCGTTTAAATCCATACGTGCTCATCTCAGTTTCAGCGTGCCCAGCGCCATCAGCGCGGCCACCAGCCCCATGATCCAGAAGCGGACCGTCACGGTCGTTTCGCTCCAGCCCTTGAGTTCGAAATGGTGATGCAGCGGCGACATCAGGAAGACCCGCTTCCCGGTCAGCTTGAAGGACGCGACCTGGATCAGCACCGAGCCGGCCTCGAGCACAAACACGCCGCCCGCGATGACCAGCGCCAGCTCCTGGTGCACGCAAATGGCGATTACGCCCAGCGCGCCGCCCAGCGCCAGCGAACCGGTGTCGCCCATGAAGACCTGCGCGGGATGGCAGTTGAACCAGAGAAAGCCCAGGCCACTGCCCGCCAGCGCCGCGCAAAACACGCCGAGATCGCCCGCGCCGCTGACCGACGGCAGCAGCAGGTAGGTCGCGATGCGGAAATTCCCCGCCACGTAGCAGAAGATCGCGTAGGTCACGAACACGCTGATCGAGCAGCCGATGGCCAGGCCGTCCAGGCCGTCGGTCAGGTTCACCGCATTCGAGGTGCCCATGATGACGAACGCGAAGAAAACGACCGTCAGCATGCCCATGTCGAGCGCCAGCGGCGTCTTGACGAACGGAATGTAGAGGCTGCTCGACGCGCCCGGATAATCGGCGTTGTAGCGCAGGTAAATCGTCACGAAGATCGCCAGCAGCAACTGCGCGGCGAGCTTGTGCCAGCCGCGGATGCCCTTGGAATTTTTCTTCGCCACCTTCTCGTAGTCGTCGGCAAATCCAATGAACCCGAGGAACAGCATCGAGCCGAGCACGAGCCAGTAGAGGTGGTTGACCGGGTCGCACCAGAGCAGCGAACTGATCGAGACCGTCAGCAGGATCATGATGCCGCCCATCGTGGGCGTACCCTTCTTGCTGCTATGCAGGTCGGCCAGTTCGCGCACCTCGGATTTCTGCCGCAACGGCTGGCCGAGCTTGAGCCGCGTCAACAGCAGGATGATGCGCGGCCCGAGCGCGAACGAGAGCAGCAGCGACGTCAGCGCCGCCGCCACCGCGCGGAAGGTGTCGTAGCGGAAAACGTTCAGCGCGCCGAACTCGTAGGAAAGACGTGAGAGATAATAGAGCATCAGGCCGCGTCCTCCTGCGCGAGATCGGCGACCAGTTTTTCCAGCCTCATAAAATGCGAACCTTTCACCAGCACCGCGTCGCCTTCGCGCAACCGAGCGGCCAGCAGCGCACCGGCTTCCTTCGCGTCGTAGGCCAGGAGGACGTCGTCCGGCTTCATTCCCGCCGCCAGGGCGCCCGCCCGGCACGCCTCGGCGTTCGGTCCCACCGCGATGATCAGGGCGAGATCCTGCTGCGCGGCAAATTCACCGACGCCGCGATGCAATTCGGTCGCATGCTGGCCGAGCTCGCCCATCGACCCGAGCACCGCGAGGCGCCGCGTCGCGCCGGGAAATTCCCGCAATGCCAGCAGCGCCGCGCGCATCGAGGCCGGGTTCGCGTTATAGGCGTCATTGATGATCGACGCGCCGCGCGCACGCACGACCTGCATCCGCGCGCCGGGCACCTGCACCGCTTCCAGGCCGCGCGCGATTTCGGCCAGACTCAGTCCGCACTCCACGCCGACCGCCGCGGCCAGCAGCGCGTTGGCCGCCATGACGCGATTATAGAAAGGCAACCGCACCGGCGCGGATTCGTCGCCATGGCGAAGATTGAACTCCAGTCCCGCATCGGTGATGCGCAGGTCGTCCGCCTGGAAGCTCGACTCCGGTCCCGATCCAACCCAGACCACGCGCGCGCTCGTGCGCGAGGCCGCATGATGGCTCCATTCATCGTCGCTGTTCAGCACCGCAACGCCGTGCGACGGCAGGGCGGCCAGCAGCGCCGCCTTCTCCTCCGCGATCGCGGCCTGGCTGGAGAAAAACTCGATGTGCGCCGGCCCGATGCTGCTAATCACGCCGATGAACGGCGCGGCCATCGCCGCCAGTGGCGCGATCTCGCCGGGATGGTTCATGCCCATCTCGATCACGCCGTATTCGTCTTCCTCATCCAGCCGGATGAGCGTGAGCGGAACGCCGATGTGATTGTTGAGATTGCCCTCGGTCGCCTTCGTGCGGAAACGGATGCGCAAGACCGACGCGATCAATTCCTTCGTGCTCGTCTTGCCGCTGCTGCCCGTCACACCGATGGTCCGCACCGGCAACAAGCTGCGATACGTGCCCGCGAAACGTTGCAGCGCCTCCAGCGTGTCCGGCACGCCGACGAGACCGAGATCGGCTGGCGCGCCGGTCGTGCGGTTCGAGACGACCGCGGCGACTGCCCCATGCTGTTTCGCCTCGGGAACAAAGCTGTGGCCGTCGAAGCGATCGCCGGTCAGCGCGACAAAGCAATCGCCCGCCGCGAGCGTGCGCGAATCGGTGTGCAGGCGATCGATGGCCAGCGCCGGATCGCCCTGCAGGAGCGTGCCGCCCGACAGGCGGGCCACTTCAGCGAGAGTGCAGCGCCGCATCACGCGGCCCTCCGTTGGAGAAATTCCTGCACCACGATCCGGTCGTCGAAGGGATGAAACTGACCGGCGATTTCCTGCGTGGTCTCGTGGCCCTTGCCCGCGACACAAACGACATCGCCCGGCTTGGCCAGCGCCAGCGCGTGCGCGATGGCCTGGCGGCGATCGGGCTCCGTCTGGAATTTACCGGCCCAGCGCGGATCGGAAACGCCCGCCGTCATTTGCGCAAGGATCGCGTCGATCTCCTCGTTGCGCGGATTGTCCGCCGTAAAGATCGCGAGGTCGGCGGTCTCCACCGCGGCACGCGCCATGAGCGGACGCTTCGCCGCATCGCGATTGCCGCCGCAACCGAGCACGGTTATCAAACGGCCGCGCGTGATTCCGCGCAGCACGGTCAGCGCCTTGCGCACCGCGTCATCGGTGTGCGCGTAATCCACCACGGCCAGCACGCCGTCGTTGGAAATAAATTTCTCCAGCCGCCCGGGCACCTGCGGCGTATCGCGCAGCCGCTCGATAATGGCGGCGGGCTCCATCCCCAGCGCCAGCGCGCCGCCGAAGGCCGCCAGCGCATTGGCCACATTAAACGAGCCGATCAGCGGCAGCTCAAAGGCAAATTGTTCCGCACCGAGGTGCAGCGTGCCGTGCGTGCCGGAAGCATCGACCCGCAGGTCGCTCGCCGACAGCTCCGCGCCCTTCGCGCCCCGCACGCTGTAGGTGATCGTGCGCACGCGCGGCGAGAGCGCCTCGATCAGCTTCGCGCCGTGCGGATCGTCGAGATTGATCACGGCCGTGCCCGGATTTTCCGCGCGGTCCAGGTTGGCGAAGAGAAGCTGCTTGGCCGCGAAATACTTCTCCATCGTCCCGTGATAATCGAGATGGTCCTGGGTCAGGTTCGTGAAAATCCCGACCTGAAAATCGATCGGCAGCACGCGTCCCTGTTCCAGCGCGTGCGAGGAAACCTCCATCACCACGGAGCGGCAACCTGCCGCCTTCATCTGCGCGAGCAGCTGGTGCAGGTCGAGCGACTCGGGCGTCGTGCGTGAGGCGGGCAGCACGCGCTCGCCAATCTCGTAACGCACCGTGCCGATGAGCCCCACCGGTGCGCCCGGCTCGGCCAGCAGATGCTTGAGAATGAAAGCTGTCGTCGTCTTGCCGTTCGTCCCGGTCACCCCGACCATGTCCAGCGCGCGGTCCGGGCGGCCGTAAAAGCTCGCCGACATCGTCGCCATGGCGCGGCGCGCGTCATCCACCTCGATGAACGTCGGTCCGGGCCCGTCGAACTGCGGATCTTCCAGCACCACGGCGGCCGCGCCCCGGCCGCAAACGTCCGTGATGAAGCGATGCCCATCGGTCTTCACACCGCGCCACGCGAAAAAGACATCGTTGGCCTCGACGCGCCGCGAATCATAACGCAGCGCATGAATCGGCCGGTCGACGGGCCCGCGCACCGACTTGACCCGCGTATCGTGGAGAAGATCGGCGAGCTTCATGGCGCGGCGGAGTCCGGTTTGGTGTTGGACGTCAGCGTCGGCGGCGGGGCAATCGGCTGGTCCGGCGTGATGTTCATGATCTGCGCCACCTGGGTGGCGAGATCGGCAAAGACCGGCGCCGAGACCTCCGCGCCGTAATATTTTTTCGTCTGCGGATCGTCCACCATCACCAGTGCGACAAACGCGGGATCATCCGCAGGCAGGAAACCGATGAACGACGCCACGTGGTGCGTGTGCGAGTACTGGCCGTCGATGATCTTCTGCGCCGTGCCGGTTTTTCCGGCAACCTCGCCGATAAAGCCCGGGACCTTGATGTCCTTGCCCGTGCCGTCGATCATGACCTGCTCCAGCGCCTTGGTCACCGCCTGCGCCGTCTGCGGCGTCACCACCTGGCGCTCGAAGCGCGGCGTGTAAGTCTCCAGCACGTTGCCGTCCGCGTCGGCCACCTGCTTGGCCAGGTGCGGTTCGACCATCTTCCCGCCATTGGCGATCACGCTCATGGCCGCCACCATCTGGATCGGCGTCACGGCCACTTCCTGCCCGATCGGGATGCGCGTTACTGACAACGCGCTCCATTTCGAGACGGGCCGCAGCAGGCCGAACGACTCGCCCTGGTCGTCGCCGAAAAGATTCGTGCGCTGGCCGATGCCAAACGCGCGCGCGTATTTATAAAGCCGGTCCGGGCCCAGGTAATTGAGACCCAGCTTCGCGAAACCGATGTTGCTCGATTTCGCCATCACCTCGAGCACCGGCAGCGAGCCAGGGATTTTTTCGTCGTCCTGCAGCGTGTGCCCGGCATAGGCCCACTCGCCGTTCTCGAGAAAGATTTGCGTGTCGAGATTGACCAGTCCCTCGTTCAGTACGCCGGAAAGCGTGATGATCTTGAAGATTGAACCCGGCTCCGCCATGTCGGTGATGCAGCGATTGCGGACCGCGGCGGGCTGGAACGTCTTGCGATCATTCGGATCGAACGTCGGCCGCGAACCCATGCCCAGGATCTCGCCTGTGTGCGGGTCCATCACGATGATGTACGCGGCGGCGGGATGGTAGTTGCTGACCACGCCGTTGAGCTCGTCCTCGACCACATGCTGGATGGCCATGCGGATCGTCAGCGTGACGTTGTCGCCGTCGATGGCCGGTTTCTCACTCGTCTGGTAAGCGGCGATCTCGTTGCGCCGCGCGTCGCGCTCGACCCAGCGTTCGCCCGGCGTGCCGGACAGCAGCTTGTCGAGGTCCTTCTCCATCCCTTCCTCGCCGCGACCCGTGCTGTCGTCGGTAAAGCCGAGGACATGCGCAGCCAGTTCCGTGTTCGGGTAGGTACGCTCGTCGCGCGGAATCAAAATCAGGCTGCGCAGCTTGAGATCGCGCAGGCGGCCGACGGCGGGATCGTCCACGCTCAGGGTGCTCGCGAGCGGAATGTCGCGGTTCTTCGGATTATAGACATCGAGGATTTTCTCCACCGGCTCGCCCAGCGCCGTGGCGATCTTCTCCAGGTGCTCGCGGCTGTTTTCCAAGCCGCCGTCGAGATGCACGTCGTACACGCGCTGGCTCTCGGCCAGCACGTTGCCGTCGGCGTCGAAGATCGTTCCGCGCTTGGGGTCGATCGTCTCCGGGTGGAGATGATTCTCCACCGCCATGCTCCAGTACTTCGCGTGACCGACGAGCTGAATCTGGATCAGGTTGAACGAGATGACCGTGAACCCGCAGGCCAGCAGCAGCAAAATCCAGATGGCGCGGGTACGGGGTTCCATGACATTAATGGAGGGACTGGTCGGAATCACCTAAAAGCCACTGGCTGGCGTGCGCCGATTTCGGCTCGGTCGTATCGACCGTCACCGGGGCGAGATTCACCTGCGGCAGCGTGCCGATGCGCTCCAGCTTCATGCGCGTGCTCTGGCCTTCCATGCGCGTCACGCGCGCGATCATGCGCGGGTCATACAGCGCGATGAGCGAG
>Ga0182024_10000213_pt1 | contig 140311 bp, 117 predicted proteins | sample P32metaG_FD_120480 | JGI IMG/M metagenome (GOLD analysis project Ga0182024, IMG submission 120480) | Permafrost microbial communities from Stordalen Mire, Sweden - P3-2 metaG (Illumina Assembly) | ecosystem: Environmental > Terrestrial > Soil > Wetlands > Permafrost | place: Sweden: Stordalen... | reverse complement strand
TTGATAGCAAGTCCGTTTCCAGCGTCTGGATCCTGCAGTTTCAATTCACACAAACCGCGACCGACGTTACTCCCGTCGAAACGTCTCCCTAACCGTGCGTTGGGAACGCGGCTCCAATCCTTTGTGTCTTTTTAGAGCAGGTGCGATGGTTCCGGGAGAAACCTACCCTCGGTCAGGTGGAAGCGGGTTCGGAGCGGTTGGCCTGCAATGCGGAAATTACCATTGAGTAAACAGTCCCGCCAAGTATTGCTCAATCAGTAATTTCCGACTTGGCGACAATCCGCTGGGAGCTAGCTGAACCTTGTACCGAAGGGCATTTGAACTCATCTGCTTGCAGCCGTGTAGCACTAAGAATCTTCAACGATTACCGATGGAAAAAGAACGGCCCTGCTCCTGAGAGTAGGACCGGTCCATTTGTAGTCTGCCTTATGGCGTCAGTTTCTTCTTCAAAACGACGACGGTTCCGAGCTGGTTCAGGACGGCCTCCGAGACTTTGCCGTCCGCGTCGCGCTTGAACTCGATGGTGATCCCCTTGATGTCGGCCAGTTCGAAGGTTGTCCCGCGTTTGGGGTTCAGCTTGTAGTCGGGCTGCCCCGGAACGCTGATGATGAGCGAGTTCTCGCCCCGTAGCGAGACCTTCAGCGGCACCGGAGATCCTGCTATTTCATAGTCGCCCGCGAAGGCCTCAATGAAGCTGCGCTGGGTCAGTTGCCGGTCGGGGAGGCGCGTGAAGACGATGTCCTTCACGTCCGGTTGCAGCGGCATGGAGAGGCTGGAAATCTCCCCTTCCATATCGGTCAGGAACATCACCTTCATCTTCTGGAACGGATCCAGCGGATCGGCGGGCACCTGGAACTGGTCGTAGTGATAGTGCTCCAGCGGCTTGGTAATCTTGTTGAACGTGAGCGTGAACTTGTCGCCGTCCACGGCAATGGTGACCGTGCCGTAGCCGGGGTTGGAGTAATCGCCGGCGTAGTCCTTCAGGTCGTGCGAGAGATGGGTTCCCAGTTTGCGCGAGCTATAGCCTTTTTCTTTGGCCTCCTGCTCGGACTTCTTGCCGCCCGCCTCCGATGCCAGCAGGCGCTGGTTCCACGGAACCTGGTCCAGGCCCAGCAACCGGTCGTAGACACTATTGGTGACGATGGCGGGGGTAGGGTTGCCGTCGAGGTTGGTGAGGACGACGACGCCGATCTTGTCGGCGGGCAGGAACGCAAGGTTGGCGCTGAAGCCGTCGATATTGCCGCCGTGCGAGACCTGTTTGTGGCCCCGGTAGGTAGAGATGAAGAAGCCCATTCCATAGCTGCCTTCGCCTTCTTCCTTGTAGGCTGGCGCACCCGGAATCGCCATCTGCGGGGTCTGCATCTGGACGGAGTTGTTTTCAGAGAGTAGCTGCTTGCCATCAACCTTTCCGCGGTTCATGTGAAAGAGCAGATACTTGCTCATATCGGTGACGTTTGAGTTGATCTCCCCGGCCGGTCCCATGGCGCATCGGTTGGGGCATTGCGCGTCGAAGGGGATACGCTTCAGTTCGGCCTTCAGGTCGCTACCTTTGCGATAAGGCTCGCCAAAATCGGCGCTGTTCTGGGTTTCGAGTTCGGAGAAATTCGTGCCGGTCATGCCGAGCGGCTTGAAGATGTGCTGGGTAATGGCGTCCTCCCAGCTGGTGCCGTTCAACAGGCCGGCAATATATCCGGCCGTCATGAACATCAGGTTGTTGTACTGGAAGGTGGTGCGCAGAGGCTTGCTGGGCTCGAGGTATTGCAGCCGGCTGAGGATGTCCTCGCGGCTGAAGTCCGACGAGTACCAGATCAAATCGTGACGGGGAAGACCCGTGCGATGGGTAATCAGGTCGCGGATGGTCACCTGCTCAGTTAGCTCCGGTGTATACAGCTTGAATGTGGGCAGATAGTCGCGGACCGGCTTATCCCAGTCAATCTTGCCTTCGTCCATCTCCATGCCCAGTGTGGTGACGGTGAAGGATTTGGTGATGGAGCCGACGGCAAAGAGGGTATTGGGCGTAACTGGCAACTGTTTCTCCTGGTCGCGGTAGCCATAGCCCTTGAGGACAACCACTTTGCCGTCCTGGACGACGGCCAGGGCAAGTCCCGGAACCTTCCAGTCCTTCATGGTCTGGGTGATGAACTCATCCAGACCGTCCAGACTCGGCTTTGCGGCTGGAGCAGTCGCGCCGGTTGCGGGGGGTGCGGTGGTTCGTTTGAAATTGAGCGCGAGCGGCTGGCCCTGCGACCAGGTGCCTTCGATCTCGGTTGCATCCTTGTTGACTGTGCCCTCGTAGGTTCCGTGAACGGCATCGACGGTGAGGCTGAGCTTTGAATCCTTGAACGTAGTTGTGGTTACCGGGATTCCGTTGGCGCCCTGATCGACACTGTCGAGGGTTGCCGAGAGGCTTCCGTCCTTTGCGGCCGTGATGTGCAGGATCAAATGGAGTTGGGGGCCAGGAGTAACCAGCGTACCTTGCCAATCCCCGACAATCTGCGATTGTGCATGGCTGAGCGGCGAGAGAGCCGATGCAGTGAGTACGAATAGGGAGAGCATTCGAAAAATACGGCGTTTCATCGATCTCCTAACTCGCGTGGAGGGTCATTGCGGAGTCCTCCGCGCCATTGCGGTTGTGTGTGGAAGTCAAAGGTGGATACCAGGATCGTGGTTGTTCCTTGTGGCTAGGAGATACGCAGGCGTCGATGGAAAAGTTCTTCGATTCATCGCCTCAAGACTCCGGATATAATTCCACCTGCGAAGTTTAGCACCGTGTTGGCTATCGACCCCATGCAATACATAGCTGCGCACGGAATCCAACTAGCTCCATGGTCACAGCCAGTGTGCACTCTCTGGCATGTTGTGCCCGAATCACCGGCATCCCATAGAATATTTTGGGGTTCTGTCCGGATTGCCGACAATCCACTCGGAAGATCCGAAGTGCAGCGATTGCGGGCGCCGGTCTCGGTCAGCGCCGCGAGCGGCGGTTCGACGTCGGCCACGGTTGCCGGCGGGGGCACCGTAACGTACAATCTGTCACTCATCGGGGCAACGGGATTCAGCGGCAACGTATCGCTCAGCTGCAGCGGCGCCCCGGAGTATGCTTTGTGTTCGGTCAGTCCCATATCGGTCAACCTCACCGCAGGCGGCTCGACCAACTTCACGGTCACCGTGACAACCGGTGGCTCCGGATCAGCCGCGGTGACGCACGACTCCAATGCGCGTCTGGCTGGCCTCGGCATCACAGCGCTGTTGCTCGTGCCCCTCTTCCTAATGATCCGTAAAGGCGCTCGTCGGGGGAGCTTATTCCTTGCGATGATTTGCCTGCTTCTCTCAATCTCCGGTTGCAGAGGAGGGAATAGCCAAACCACCTCTGGGCCGCCGGTAACACCAGCCGGAACGTACACGCTGACGGTGGTGGCGGCTACGTCGAACACTACCATTCAGCAGACTCTGACGCTGATTGTTCAATAGCTTCGATTGAAAAGTGAACTGGAACACGCCTCCCGGTCCTCCAGTCGCGCCCAACGTCTCCACTCCTCAGGCAGATGGATGTGAGCGATTATTGGCACCGGTAGACTTTAGCTCGGGGCTAAAGGCGCTCATGATGCCCAATACCTGCTGTCCCTAAAACTGTCCCAAAGAATTATGAAACAGGCGAAACCTGCGAAATAGGCGAAATCCACCACTGTGCATTTTCAATAACTTGCGCTTTTTCAATATCTTAGAAAGACGCTGTTGGGAAGGAGTCCTACCTGAGGAGCCAAGTTTCAGCTTGTGCCAAGCCTGAAAGTCCCCTCCGAGACGAGGGACAATTCGGTAAATATTCGGTGCAAACAAGACGGGCACCGCGGCGGATCGCAACCCCACACTAACCCCACAGTACCAATTCCCCATCGTTTCTTTTCAATACTTTAGGCTGCCAGCCGTTCCGCGTAAGTCGTTGATACTACGTTGTTAATAGTTCTCTTAACCGACAGGTTTTAGGTTCGATTCCTACCGCGTCCACCAATAAAATCAACTAGTTAGGACGCTTGAGGTCGATTCTCCGATACCGGGGAATTTACCAAGGCCCCCGCATCAATTCCTGCTCCGCTGATACTCTCAACGGCTCCCCGCAGATCGTTCAGAGAGAAGTGTCCATAGCGCTTCGCCATGAGCACCATTGTGGACGCGCTCCAACCCACGATCCTGGCAACCTTAGCAATGGGGGTTCCGGCATTCAGCGTCCGGGAGACAGCCGTGTGGCGGAGATCGTGGAAGCGGCAAGCTAGCGGTACGACTTTCTTGCCCGGCTTATCGTTTCCGGCTGCCGACCGTGAACTACCGAACTCGTGTAATTTTCAATCAGACGGGGTGAGAAATGGCCATCTGGCAATCGTTCTACTTGATTCCTAAGGAATCGGTTAACAAACTGTTCAAAGAAACACCATCGAAGGTGTCGATGTCGTTGGCGCAACCAGGAGGATGCCGTGATGAGAACCAACTACCCAGCGGTGGTTGGTTGCGCGATTGTTTACTGGCTGCTTGGAGGACTCTGGTACGACCTGTTGTTCAGCAAGCAATGGATGGCGCTCGAACACATGAGCGCGGCACAAGCGAGTTCAACGAATCCGGTCTGGATCTGGCCGTTCATCCTCACATTTCTCCTGAATCTCTTGATTGCGTTTGTCCTCGCGCAGGTTTGCATCTGGCGCAACGCGAACACCGCCTGGCGCGGCGCCGTGGTCGGCGCCATCTTGTGGCTAGGAATTGTAGGCCCGATTGTTTATACGACATACATGTACGAAATGCGGTCGGCGCAACTATTTGCGATTAACGAGTTTTACGCACTGGTGGGGCTGTGCCTGATGGGGGCGATTCTGGGCGCTTGGAAGAGAAAATCCCCGTAGAGTCGACCGCTGCGTTCATGAATCTGAATCCGCGGTTCCGGGCGAGTCACCGGCTATCCGGACAGAACTCGAAAATCGGGATAATGTCCGGATAGGCGACCATCCAGGCCCTAACCCAAATGCGCACATGTGCGCTCGTCGCCTGGGTCTTCCAGAACGCATTGCCAAACTCCCCGGAAAGTCGTCCAATTGGCTCAACGCGCATTCTTGGAAAGGGCGCTGCACGGAATAGGTTTTATATCAACGGAGGACAACACCTATGGTGCACGGAATGGGGTCAGCACAGCGAGCCTTGTCCGCCCTGCCAGCAGGTCGCCTTTGAGCCGGGTGGAATCGAGGAATGCATTTGCCTGTTAATCCACTTCAATTCCCGCGAATGCAGGAGGCATTCTTTGTGCATCTCGCGAAAGTGCGGGAAAACGCGCCACTTTCGACCCTCTGGTGTTTTGGTTCAACGCAAGGGCACCGGTTATAATTGCGTTAAGTTCGATCCAACATCCCCCCGGAGGTTGCAAAGAATGCACTTCGATCACAGGAAGTTTGTTCGTGCCCTTACAGCCGCTGCTCTCGTTGCGGCTTTCGCCATCCCACAGAATCTGGTGGCACAGGCAGCCGATCACCTGGTCAGCCCTTCTGACCTGCAAAAGGCCACTGTCGATGCCTCGCGGCAAAGACAGCAGAACCTCGAAAGCCTCAATCAGACTTTCTCTTCTCCCGAGGCACAGCAGGCGCTTCAGTCGGCCCGCATGAACCCGGAGCAGGTGAAGAAGGCAGTTGCCGGCCTCAGCAATGAGGAGCTCGCGCAACTCGCATCCCGCGCGTCACGGGCGCAGGCAAACTTCGCTGCCGGCAACATGTCTGACCGCGATCTGCTGATCATCCTGGTTGCCATCGCGGCTCTCATCCTTATCATCGTCGCCGTCCACTGAGAGCTTTCCCAATGCCACGAAGCATCTTCCGCGTCGTTGTGTTGATGCTCTCGATGTGTGCCTCTGTGTTCGCCGCCGAATCCAGCGTGTGGCTCGACGTTCCATTCGTAAAACAGGATAAGGACGGTTGCGGCGCTGCCACCATTGCCATGGTTATGCAGTACTGGCAGCAGCAGCTGGGCCAGCCCATCGGCCCCAGTTCCGACGCCGTCCACATCCTCCACACGCTCTACTCCGGTGACGCGCACGGAATCTACGCCTCTGCGATGACGCGCTACTTCCGGAAGAACGGCTATCGCACCTTCGCCTTCACAGGAGAATGGGGCGACCTCGAGCGCCATCTGCAGAAGGGCCGCCCGCTCATCGCCGCGCTCCAGCCCCAGTCCGGCGACTCGCTCCATTATGTCGTTGTGGCAGGCGTGGATCAGCAACACCAACTCGTGCTCCTCAACGATCCCGCGCAGCGCAAACTCCTGAAAGAGGACAGATCCACATTCGAGCAGGAATGGAAAGCAACCGGGTACTGGACGCTCCTCGCCGTCCCCCAGGCGAGCAGATCGCATTAACGCGCCTGGCTGGTGGACAGAGTCCGTACGTGTCTCGCGGGCCGCTGCCCGCTTACCGCGAGCGAGCGATGCGAGTCTCCCTCAATCTGCCGAGCCTCATGCTGGCCGCGCTTCTTCTCTGCAGCTACCCGCACCTGCTCGCTCAGACCGCTCCGTCTCCCGCACCAACCGAGCAGGAACTCCAGACCTTCGCCGCAGCGCAACGCTGGGACGACATGGTCCACCTGCTTGCACCTCTCCAGGCACGCTCTGCAAGCATGGAGTACTACTACGGCACAGCGCTTGCGCACCTTCAGCACTGGCCTCAGGCCCAAAGTGCCTTTCAGGCCGGCCAGCGCCTGGCCCCAGCTGATTCCCGATTTCCCATCGAACTCGCCGGCGTTGCCTTCCGCCAAAAGCAATATCCCCGCGCCGCGCACCTCCTGCGCCGGGCCATCCGGCTCGCGCCCAATGACGCCTATGCAAACGACTTCCTCGCAACTGTCTATTTCCTCCTGGGGAACACTGAAGCAGCCCTGGAGTATTGGAACCGCGTGGGCAAGCCCCGTATTGCCGAGGTTCGCTCTGACCCTGTGCCGCGTGTCTCGCCCGCATTGCTTGACCGCGCCTTTGTCTTCTCGCCCGCCAGCACGCTGCTCCTGCCGCAACTCCGCGATTCCGACCAGCGCATTGGAGGCCTCGGTATCTTTCCCCAACATCAGTTCGATCTTCGCGCGCGCCCTGACGGCGACTTCGACGTTGTCTTCCGCAGTCAGGAGCGCAACGGCTTCGGCGACACCCGGTGGGAGTCGCTCTTCCTCTTTCTTCGGGGCCTGCCCTTTCAGGCCGTCAACCCGGAATACGACAACCTCCATCATCAGGCCATCAATTTCACGTCCCTCTTCCGTTGGGATCCGCAAAAGCGCCGCATCTTCGCGCAGTTCTCCGCCCCCTTTCAACACGGCGCCAAATTCCGCTACGAGTTCGTCACCGATCTCCGCAATGAAAACTGGGCGTTGGTCAACTCCTTCACTGGCTCGGCGCCCACGCTCGCCAGCCTCAACCTGCGAACAGAGAAGGTCGCCTTCCAGCTTGCCTCCTTCGCCGGCGCTCGGTTCCGCTGGTCCGCCGGGGCTCAGGTTTCCCATCGCGACTATCGCAGCGTTGTGCCCGGCTCAGTCCTCACCCCCGCAATGCTCTCCGCGGGCTACCAACTCAAACAGCAGGCGCAGCTCACCAGCACGCTTTGGAGCGTGCCCGAGCGCCGTTTCAATCTCGGCGCTGTGGCCTCCTCGCAGGCAGCGCGCCTCTGGTCCCATCCCGATGAGTCGTTTGAGAAGCTGCAAGGCTCGCTCGGTTGGCACTGGTTTCCCCAGACTGAGGGAGATGACTACGAAACCGAGCAGCAACTCCGCGTGGGCAAAACCTTCGGCCAGGTGCCCTTCGACGAGCTCTTCATCCTGGGCCTTGAGCGCGACAACAACCTTCCCATGCGCGCCCACATCGGTACACGCGATGGGCGCAAAGGCAGCGCTCCCCTGGGCCGCGACTACCTGCTCGCATCATGGGAAACCGACAAGAACCTCTATGGCAATGGGCTGATGACGGTGAAGCTCGGCCCCTTTCTCGACATCGGCAACATCACCGATCCTTCGACCGTACTTGGCTCGCGCAAGTGGCTCTTTGACACCGGAGCAGAAGCCAAGCTCCGCGTCTTCGGCACGGTCGTCGCCTTCTCCTACGGCAAGGATCTCCGCTCCGGAAACAACGCCTTCTATGTAACTCTGCTTCCTCAGAACCTGTCTAAAAACTAAGTAGAACGTCGCAGCAGCAGATGAGCAAGTTCCGTGCGTGGCGCGACAGCGGAGTGTGGGAGCGAGTGGGCAAGGCACTGCGCGAGCAGGGCCGCAAGGCGCAGTGACGAAACGCCGCGCCCACAGTGGCGATCCTCGTCTCGATGCGGACGTCAGATGACGTCGCTCTTACACGATTTTTCCCCATCAGATCATCTCCAGGACGAGAAGGTTCCAGTCCATGAATCCCTTGTGACTTAGTGCTGCCCCAGTATCGGGATGGTAGTACTCATTCAGTGAGCTGTTTGCCTCAAGATCCCTCGACAGGAGGTGGATAGTCTTGTCGGCCAGCTCATCTGCTTCTTTCTTGTATCCATATCGCCGCAGAGCTTTCCATACAAAGTAGTTCACGATGATCCAAACTGGCCCAAGCCAGTTGCTGGGGTTGGAACTAAACTCCAGAGAATACATGGTCTCGCGGGCCGAAAGCGACCTTGCACCCCATTGCGCGCGGAGGCGGTCGTCCGCGAGATAGTTTGTGCTAATGAGTTTCTCTGCGTTCTGTTGAGGCGCGATGCCGCACCAGAGCGGCAGAAATCCGGTAAACATCTGGATCCTTATCGGAAGGCATCTCCACGACATGTCCATTCCTCGCGGCACGGTTGGGATGAGCTCAGCCCGCCGATCAACACATTGAACATCTACGGTGTAGTAGTAACTATCTCTGGGATCCCAACAGAACCTCTCGATCCGTTGCGCCAACTCTTTCGCCTGGCTTGAGAGCCGATCATGATCCGCCGGGCGTCCAAACCGTCGTGCCAACTCCGCCGACGCTAAGAGATCCTGATAGAAAAGACAATTGAGAAGCAGATTTGCCGAGGAAAAGAAAGGCCGGCCAAATGTGGTTGGGTCATTATCGTCACCGATTGCAACATCATCGCCCCACACCAGCAGGCCAATCGGGGAAGAGTTGTGCGTCACCCATGAATCATAGAAGCGCAGGATCGAATCGAAATGCGGCGCCAGCCAAGTCGCATCTCCGCGGTGATCGCAGGCCAGCAGCCCGAGTTGACCGAAAACAGGCTTGGCTTGATTCCTTGAGATCTTGGTCCCCGAAATCTTAAATGGATCTGGATTCGTTGTGGTCATTACGATGGGGATTTGTCCGCCGGAAGAACCGTGCTCGAGAAAGTTCAACAGGCTCCCGGAGACGTGCGCGCACAACTTTTGCTTGAGCGGCTCATCGTGTTGCAGCGCGGCAAGGCGAAAGAGTCCCTGGCTCGTCCAAAGCGTGTCCCAATCCCAAAGGGAAGTTGAATAGGCTTTGCCGGGCAAGCTGGGCGCGATGCTGGGATGCTTCAGGACTCCATCGGGGGCCCGCAGTAGCGGCGGCGCATTCTCAGCGAAATAGCGGACCAGCGCATCTGTGTGCTGGCGGCGCTCTTCGCCGGAGAGGAGCGCCACGCTGCTGGCGGCGGAGCTTGGGCGCTCTTCGCTGTGAGCTGTCACGATGGAGACAGCACTTGACGCGACCAATCCGGCCAGAACATTACGTCTTGAGAATAGGGTCATTCCGTTTTTCTGCCCCTTGAGTTCTCGTTCGATTTGGACTGTTGCGCATGATCGGTTGGCTTCACACTTCTCTTGGTCTCATCCACCAGGCTCGCTCAGTGTCGAAGCCGTCGACCCGGCGGTCTTCGAGGTGGTATCGGCGTAGTAGATGTACACCATGCAGGTGCGCCGTTATGTACAAAAGGGCGCTGTGCGCGCCCCTTTTGTGGCTGACTTGCGTTAAGGGTTTGCGCGCTAGAAGGTGAATTTCCCTGACAGCTGAAGAATGCGTGAGCTGCCTTGTTGGTTGTTGGGCAAGATATTTGCCACAGTTGGATACCCGTTGGGCTGGAGGGATGTATCGGTCATCGTGTCGTCGGGTTGTCCTGGATTCCAATGGTTGAGGGCATTGAATGCGTTGAACCCCAATTCAAAGCCAGACTTTTCCGTGACGGCAAAGCGCTTGGTCAGCGACAGATCTGCAAGGATCAGCCCAGGCCCGCGGATCGCGTTGCGCGATGAATTGCCAAAGTATCCCCAATTTGGCTGCGTGAAAGTCTTGTCGGTTGAACCTGAGACATCGTCGGAGCAGAACCATTGCTGGTGCGATTTAGGGCACGCGGGCGCACCGGGATTGAAGTTGGCCCTCTCCGAATCGGTGCTGTTATTGCCATTATCGGCTCCAACGATGGTGAAGGGAATTCCTCCCTGGACGGACGAGATGATGCCAAACTTCCAACCCCCGATGGCCTCATCGGCAAGCCTTGGAGCGTTACCAAGGATCGCCTTGCCCGTGCCGATGGGCAACGCGTAGACGGCGGTGAACGCCAGGCGGTTTCCCACGTCGTAGCCACCTCGAGCATAGTCCGAGGCTATGTTGTGTCCATCCTGAGGTCCAGCCCATCCCGCATTGTCCGAAACGCCGCCGCCGGCAAGGCCGGCAACGCTGGATTTGGTGTCGAGCGCCTTGGACCATGTATAAGCCACGACCAAGTCGAGATCGCGCGTCCGATGTTCGAGTTTGGCGTCCATCGCGTTGTAGTTGGCAAAGTCGTCAAAAATGGCGTTGACCAGAAATCCCAGGTTTTGGTAGGGCACGCGTGAAGCTACCGGCACAGATGGCCCGCCCGACGATGCGATGCAGCCGTTGATCGCGATGCACTGCGAGGGAGCGTTGGGGTTGGAACGCCCAAACAGGTTGGTGCCATGGTTGCCGATATAATCGACTTCGAGCTTGTTCGCCCCAGGCAGTTCCCGCTCAACGCCAAGGTTCCATGCCAGGTAGTATGGGTTTTTGTAGTGGGTGTCTTGCCAAACCCCGAAACTCAAATTGGACTTGGTTAATTGTCCTGTCGCGGAACCAAGGGGCATGCTGTTGGTGTTGTATGCGGCCGGATAGGACTGTGCCACATCAATGCCATTGGCAAAGCCAGATGCACTCGGAAAAGGGTTGACGTTACCCTGATCCAGTTCGTTGTCTTCAATGGAGTCGTAGTATTTGCCAAAGCCCCCGCGAAGGACTGTCTTATCGTCTCCAAAGACTCGATAGGCGAAGCCGAGGCGCGGCGCAAAGTTATTCTTCGGGGCAGGTCCGGGGCCGCGTTCTCCACCCGGAGAAGCAACGTAGAGTCCAGTCGATGGATCGAGGGGATTCACCCCGCCGTAAGCTGCGGCAATCTTTGCATTCGCGATGTATAAAGCACCTCCAGGCGCGTTGAAGTCGGGCCAGGTGAATTCATTCTGCTCTTCGTAAGGCGTGGCAATGAACTCATAGCGCAGGCCGAGATTCAGGGTCAGCCTGTCGCTGACCTTCCAATCGTCCTGCACGTAGGGCGCGTAGTTGTGGTAAACCAGGTGGTTTGCCAATCCCAAGTTTGCATCGGACGTAGGTCCCAGCTCAGTGATAGCGAGTTGGGGGGACGCGCCGAGCAAGGAATCGGCGAAGTTATCGCCCGAGTACTCTCCGTTGTAGTTGATACGGCCCAGTCCGCCGCTCGTCACGGTGGAATAGATTCTGCGGTAGCCACCGAAGCCCATGCTGAGGGTGTGCCGCTTGATGGTCCATATAACCGATTCGCTGTAATCCCAGTTGGAGGGAACTTCTGTGGTTGTCTGGCTAACGAAGGCGCCGCCGCCGCTGTAGGTATAGCCATCGTTCAAGCTGTTGCTGTCGTACTCGATGCGCGGATATCCGTCGCCGGGCGTAAGGAAGGGACTGGGCCAATTGAGCGCACTCACGGCTGCCGGTGAAATGGCCAGGGCCGGGCCTTGTATCCATTTTTGCTGCGAGTAGCCCACACGGACCTGATTGGTTAAATTGGGCGAGAAAACGTGCGTTTCCGTGAGTGTGTAGAGCCGGGCGGGCTGAGTCGTAACCGTTTCGTTTGCGGGAGTGTCCGCCCCTGAGGCCTCGTTCTCATTGTGCCAGGTGATGTGGAAGAAGATCGAGTCTCTGGAGCCGATGTTCTGATCAACGCGATAGTTCTGCTGGTCGTATTTCAAGGTGGAAGCGGAGCTGAACGAGTAGTTGTTTGTACTGACCGTGGCGCCCGTCACGTTCGGCGCTGCGGGGTAATAGATGCCGGGCGTCAGAATCACTTTGCCGAGGTCCGAAATGAGACTGGTGGGAATGGTGTAGCTTGCGCCCCCTGGAAAAGTGGTCAAAGGGCAGCCGGCCGTAATACCCAGGCTGGGGTAATTAAACGGGGCGAAGAGAGGATGCTGGTCGCCTTGGTGATAGGTGTGTCCGCACTGCGTATACCCAACACCTGTTGGGGCTTGCGCCGCTGTGAATGTTCCCAGCACGCTGGCGTCGATTATGCCATTCATCTCATCGGCGTTGGGAACCCCAGCTAAACCGCTGCCGCCTATGTTCTGCCGGTATCCCTCGTAATTGGCGAAGAAGAAGGTCTTGTTTTTGCCATTGTAGAGCCAGGGTATGCGAACCGGGCCGCCCAGCGAGTACCCGAACTGATTTTGCTGCAGCAAACTAAAGGGCACCGCTTTCCCGGCGGCCAATTGGTAATTGGCCCCGTGAGGGAACGCGTCGACAGTGTTGTTGCGCAGAAACTCGAATGCCGATCCGTGATAGCTGTTGGTCCCGGATTTGCTGGTGATATTGATCTGATTCATGCTGTAGCCATACGCGGCCGAGTAGCTTTTGGTGAGCAAATCGAACTCGGCAACGTCGTCCAGGGATGGTTCGTACATTGGATCGTCGTAACCGAAATCGAGGATGGATGTGCCGTCCATCGTGTAGTTCTCGGAGGAGCCGCGGGATCCGCCCACACTGACTGAACTGAGGTTGGTGCCGGTGACTTGAATGCGGTACTGCGTTTGTTCCCCGCCGGGGTTGTTGACGGCCCCAGGCGCCAGCATCATCAGATCCTGGAAGTTGCGGCCATTGAGAGGCAGTTCCTCAATTTGTTGGCTTCCGACTACCTCTCCGACACTTGCGGTGTCCGTATCCAATGCGAGAGCCGTGGCGTTGACCGAAACCGTCTCGGTTTCAGACCCGACGGTCAGCGTGGTTTCTACACGGACGGTTTGATCGACGTCGAGGACGATGCCTGACTGCTTCTCGCTCTTGAACCCTTTGTCCGCGACGTCTACCAAATAATGCCCCGGCTGCAAAGCAGGGACCGTGTAATCTCCCGTTTCGTTCGTCGGCACCGTTCTGACATCGTGCGTGTCTACATTTGTCACCGATACTTTGGCCGCGGCTATCGCCGCGCCGCTGGGGTCTTTGACGTGTCCAACGATTGTGCCTGACGCGTTCTGCGCGATTGCTCTTCCCGCGAGGAGCACCAGAACCACCGCCGTGCAGAGAAGTGTCGAAATTTTACGGGTACTCATCACTCGATTGCCTCCTTAAGGGTTGAAAACGCTTACATTACACAGATTCGAAAGCGGATAGGTAAAGCGAATTGCTCTTCCGCTTTTCACACCGAAGGGCGATCCACACATTCATTTGGGGACGCACGAAGCTCTTTGTCGAGTTCGCATCGAACTTTATTCCTCTTCTGAAACGATGCGCATGTGTCTTAAGTAGCATTTTTGACTTTTTTCCAAGGGGAACTGGAAGGCACGCCGCGTTAAGGTCGGGCGCTCAAAACCAATAACTGCTATACGAGGAGCGAAACTAAACGCTATGGACCTGTCGATGACATTACCGAAACAATTGAGCCAACGTGTGGCGCTATTCCGTAAGCATCCACTCATGCGTCTCCCTGACATTTTTCCCTCCAGAATGTTTTTCCCATCGCCGAATGAATTGCTTATTGGAAGCACGCGAGTTGGCGCTGCGTAATCCTTGGAGAAGCGCGACCTACTCACACTTCGATTTCAATCCAACCTGGAGTCACCGCCGTCGTTCGAAATTTCGGTGGAGCGCTAAAATGCTTCACCAGATCAGCTTTGCATTCGTAGGCAAAACGCACGGTGCTGTCAATACTGCTACGGTAGCTAAAGCGTGTTGATGCGGCTTGCTGCCCAGTGCAAGTCATTGTTAGGATGGTGGTTGCGCGAACGAATTGCGAGACGTATCAAGGCGGTGTTACGTTAAGGGCGGCCAAATCTTGGGGTCCGCAAGGTGAAGCGTGGCGTCCACTGAGTCAATGATTGGTGCTTGGCACCCCAAAACCGAGAGCGAAAGACAGCTCATACTCGCGCAATTGGAAAGAATTGTGAGCGATGTCAGATTCGCTGCCAGCAATCGTTATCCGCAGCTGCTCCGGTATATCGTCGAACAGACACTTACCGAAAACGAAGACGACTTGAAAGAGCGCACCCTTGGGGTTGCTGTATTTCATCGGTCGCCGGATTACGATAGCAATCTGGATCCTGTCGTGCGTCTCTGTGCGACGCAGGTGAGGAAGCGGCTCGCCGAGTATTACCAGTCGCCGGCGCATCGGGGGGAGCTAAAGATTGAATTAAATCCGGGATCGTATGTTCCGGTTTTCTCGCGACCAGCGCCGGATGCGCCTGCAATAGAAATGATTCCCGCGGGCGTTCCGTCTAACGCGGAGCAGGTCAGCCGGCCCGAGAGGACGAGAAGAAACTATTGGCCGGCGGGTTTGATAGCTTCCGGGGCGATCATCGTCGCGCTATTCGTACTAGGCGCAGGTTATTGGAAGCAGTTCGAGAAACCAAAGCCATCTCTCGAAAAGCAAAGGTCCGCTCTCGAAGAAGTCTGGTCTCCGTTGCTCACAAGCGGCAAGCCAATCTTGTTCTGTTTGGGCGAGAGGGAGTTGCCGGACCCTTATGCCTCCCCGCTGACTGACCTCCAGAAAGCGGCCGATGACGACTCGTTTCTTCAGGCGTCCGCGGACAAGAACTACTTTGTACCATTTTCAGACGTGCAAACGCTTAACAGATTTGTGTCTCTGATCGTGTCTCATGGACATGCTTACCGGCTTCAGGGTTTTCGGACGACCGTTTCCTCTCAGCTTCGCGAAGGTCCGGTAGTTCTGATTGGAGCGCTGAACAATGACTGGACGCTGAACAGAACGTCCTCCCTCAGGTTTCATCTGCAAGGGCCTGAGGGCCCAGATCGGGTCTACTGGATCGCGGACACACAGCACCCCGAGTCACGGGCATGGCAAGTCAGCGCACTGGCTCCGAGGAGTAAGGTTGTCAAAGACTATGCGATAGCCGCCCGCTTCACTGACGAGGCCACCAGCCAGGTAGTTCTGGTCGCGGCAGGAATTGCAGGCAGCGGAACCAGGGCTGCCGGTGAATTCCTGACCGATGAGGCAGCCCTGAAACAGTTGGCAGATGGCGCGGGCGTCGACTGGGCTAAAAAGAATTTCGAGGTCGTCCTAAGCTCGCAAGTGGTGAATGGGATGCAAGGGAAGCCCACGGTGGAAGCTAAAGCATTCTGGTGAGTCACCCGCCTGGCGCGCGCACCATGGTGAGTCGAGTATGGATTTCCGGCCGCTCGCCGATCCTCGTTTTATTCGCTATGATGCTGTCGATGGCATTGCCAACACAATTGAGGAGGCGTCCTGTTTTGTATCTCCCGCTGCTTCTCTTCTGCGTCGTCTGCTCCGGCTACGGCCAATCGACGGCAGCTGCGGATCCTGGTCGGGTAGCGCTGGAGCGAGGAGACTATTCAGCCGCTGAAGCAGCGTATCGAAACGCCCTTCGCGAGAATCCCCGATCTCCGGAATTGTTCACCGACCTCGGCATTAGCCTTCAATTACAAGGACGATCGACAGATGCAATCCATGCCTTCGAACAGGCTCTGAAGCTCAAAAACTTGCCGCGCACCTACGCGCTTCTGGCCGAGGAAAAGTGCAAGACCCGTGACCTGGACGGCGCGCGCCCGATGGTGGCCAGAATCCTCGCAGAAGATCCCTTGGACTTGCGCAATCTTGCCCTCGTTGTGACCTGCTACCTCGATCTCAATGAGCCTGTCGACGCTGTTCAGGCCTACAGCGCCCTGCTCAACGATCCGGAATTCCCCGCCGACCTGGCCATGGTTCAGTTGTCTAAGTCCTACTTGCTCTCTGCACAGTTTTTCTCTGGCCGGCTCGCCGCCGCTCCGGGAAATGCGATTTATATACAGGCGCTAAGAAATGCGCGCGACCGTGCCTCACCCGACGCACGCGGTGCTTTCGCAGAGGCAAAGCGAAACTCAACCTATTTCAACTCCGACATATCGTTCCTGGATGCTGTCCACCTTTGGCGTAAGCATCCCGACGACACTGCATTGCTCTATTTGCTCAGTGTCCTCGGCGGCGAAGAAAGCATTCGTCAGATAGAACTCTGCGAGGACAGATTTCCCGATTCCCCCTATCTGGCGCAATTGAGATTTGAAATGCTTGCCGAGCAAGGGCATGAAGATGAGGCGATTCAGGGATACCAACACTTGCAGCAGACTCACCCAGAGCTTCCGGAACTGCGCTACAGCCTTGGCATGCTCTATCGAAAGCAGCGCATGTGGGATCAAGCCCTGGCTCAATTCCGCGAACAATTGGCCCGCGACCCGCAAGATGAACAGAGCACGGCACGCGTGAGCGAAGCCCTGGTGGAACTCACACAATGGAGCACTCTTCGTGACTTTCTGGAATCGCGGGTGAAACAGAAGAACCCTCCCTTATGGGCGGTGCTGGACATGGCTGAAGCGCTAGAGAACCTGGGAGACTTGCCTCGTGCAATCCAACTCCTGGCCGCCGCCGAAAAGAACAATATGTCAAACAAATCGATCCACTTCCGCTTGATGATCCTCTATAGAAAGACCGGCAACCTCGCGCAGGTCCAAGCCGAAAACAAATGGCTTCATTCCGCATCCTGGTGAGGTCATTTAACCTTTTGAAACCTTAGCGACCTCTTCGGCTCGTGAACCCCGGCGGTGGAATCGGCATCCATCAAGGAACTATCAGTTGATATTCCGGCAAAACGGTTATTTTCAATAGATGTGGACTATTATCTCTAACCTTATTGACGGCAATATCGTCGAGAATCACCTGGGAACGATCGCGCCAGGGAACGATAGCGATCTCCAGATCTCCGGATTCGACTTCTCTTCGAAATCTTTTAAGTCCGATGCACCACGGCATTCCGGTATAGAAATCGTCGGTTAACAGATGGCCGGCTGCACTGAGACGAGCGATGTCCCCCTGATATTCCACTTTCAGGAAGAGATCGCTCACGCCGACAAAGGCATCGGTAGGCAGACGGACTTGCCATCGGGGCGCCGCGTCGACCTCCTCCTCAGTGGGCACTGTGGCTGGGTCGGAAAGAGAAACTGGCTTAGGCGTCACAGATTTTTCGGGAGTCAATGATGCAAGAACGGTCCGCGGTGTCCCCAAAGCGCGATAGGTTTTGAAGATGCCATCATCCGGCTGAGGCTCGATGCGAAGACTGCTTCCGTGAGTGGAAGGCAATGAAGGCCAAACTGAGAAATGGAAATCAGGTTGCGCAAGTGCTCGGAGAGTCATCAACCGGCCGTCGGAATATACTTCCTGCGATGAGAGCACAAGGTGGTCGCCATCTCCGAGGGATACACGAGTCGCCGACTGCGCCTGTTCACGCGTGAGCACTACAATTTGCAACCTCTTTCCTGTGGGCAGGTTTTCTTCGAAACCAACACTGCTGGAAGGTTCGATGGCCGACACCGACATCTGGTTCGAGCTTTCACTCTTGATGCCACCGTTCACACGCATTGAATTGAGCGCACCGGACGCGAAGGAAAACTCGGGGCTGATTCCCGGTATTGCGAAGAAAACATAGAGAACAGTCTGCCCACTTTCCATGCGGCAAAAAGGTTGAGCGGTGCTGTAGCGCAGGCGCAGACCGTCCAGGTCCATATTGACCGGCCAAACAAAATAACTATCCGCGGGCACGTCGACGGGACGGGTTGGAACAAGGATCGGACCGGAGGGCAACTGCAATCGTATTTGCACTCGTTTATGCCCAGGCATATCAAGACCGCGTACATGGTTGTCCAGGAAGAGAAAGCCGCTGTCTCCGCGGATGCGTGCCGCAACGCGCACCGTGCTCGTGTCCGAAGGGCCGGAGGGAAGAATAGCCGGAGCGTGCGCGGCCATGGGCGCGAGTTCAGGGCCAAAATCGTTCAGAAAATAATTGAAGAGCTTCAGGTCGCCGTAGGAGGGCCGTTCGCGGCCGAACTCGCCGAGCGGCGCCACGAAGTCGTAGTTCTTGACCGGGAGGTCCGACGGATAGCCAGTGCTCTTCGATTCGTTGAGCGGCCCGAGTTTGCTGTCGGGGTTTTCGCCGCCCTGGAACATGTAGTAGCCCAGCAGATTGGCGCCCGAGCCGATCATTACCGGGACGATGGCCGCCGCATCGTCGGCGCTGACCAGTGGACGACGATGATAGGTGATCTGCATCCCAGATCCAACCTCTGCTGTGAGAAAAGGAGCGTGCGGGTCGGTTTGAGCCGTTCTCGAACGGATGGCGCCGATGGCGCCCATGTCCCCGGAGATGCGGCTATTGAAACGGAAGAGGTAGACCTCGCCAGGCGGGATCCGACCGGGTCTCGGGTCCCACGCCGCATCCGGGTAACCGCCATAGACCGGCATGACCTCTCCCGGAGGCCACACAGCGTTGTTCCACCCCGTAACGGTGTAGAGAGGCACGTCCATCCCTGCGGCCTCAGCCATCCTCTTGAGCTTTAGGATGTATGCCGATCCGCCGTTAGGTCCTTTGCCTGCGTATTCGTTTTCGATTTGCACACCGATGACCGGACCGCCGTCTTTCCAAAGCAGTCCTTTAATCTGCTTCCCGATCTGCTCGTAGAGATCATCGACGAAACCAAGGAAGCGAGGGTCGGTGGTTCGCGCCGCGCTCTCTTTCACCACCCAATCGGGAAGGCCGCCGTAGCGCGACTCACCATGTACCCATGGCCCGATACGCACGTACAGGTATACGCCATGCTTCCGGCAAAGCTCCGCGAAGCGGCGCAGATCTCGTTGTCCTGTCCAGTCAAAGACGCCCTTCACCTCCTCAATGTGATTCCAGAAGATGTAGGAGGACACAATCTGCACTCCTGCCGCCTTCATCTTGAGTATCTCCTCCTCCCAACCAGTGTCGGGATAGCGTGAGAAATGAAACTCTCCCATGACCGGCAGCCATGGCTTACCGTCGAGCGTCAAAAATTGGTCATTCAGCCCGATTGATCGACCGGATGGCGAGAGGCTGCTGCCGCCCTTAAAGTCAGAGGGTTGCGGCGGCAGCGAAGGCCGGCTCGCATCAATCTCGACTATGTTCGAGGGCTCCACCGAATCCGAAGGCGCTAGTTGCGCCGCAACGAGCGCCGGCCAGACAAAGAAACAACCAAGCAAAACGAAATTAGAGGAACGACCGAAAAGTCCTGGCATGAGGTCCTAATTAGTGCGAAAGAGAGCGCACCTAACCCTAAACGTTCGCACCTGAGGAGCGCATGTGACTTAGGTAGCAGCCAAAGCGAAATTTCGGACTACGTAAACGGTCAGAGATGCGCCAGGCCGCGGCGAAGCGCGGTAATCACCGCCTGGGTCCGATCGCTCACTTCGAGACGGGAGAGAATCTCGCCCATATGACGCTTCACCGTACCCTCGGAGATGCCCAGCGCGACACCGATTTCCTCATTGGAGCGACCCTTGACCAGTTGCGCCAATACCTCCCGCTCGCGGGCTGTTAGGTCGGAGTTGGGATTGCGCATGTCGAGCGTCTTTGCTAGTGGCTGGGGCAAGTAGCGTCCGCCCCGGGCGACTTGCCGCACCGCCTCAACCAGCGACTGATGGGCCATGCCCTTCACCACGTAGCCGAGGGCGCCTGCGGTCAGCGCCTGGTGGATGTCCTCGTCGCCTTCGGAGTTCGTCAGCACCACGAACCGGGCATTCGGGTAGCGCGAACGCACGGTGCGGATCACATTCAGACCGCTGTCGTCGGGCAGTCCGAGGTCGATCACCACCAGGTCTGGAACATGCTGGCGATACGCGGCGATCGCCTCCGCTGCGGTGGCCGCCTCGCCCACAACGCTCATATCCGATTGAGAGCGCAGAATCGCAGAAACTCCGACCCTCATGAACGGATGATCGTCCACCACCAGCACGTTGATCGTCTTTTGCTCATTCATAGCTGCGTCCGTTTTTGGCGTCCTTGCGGCTCGGATTCGTCACGCTTACCGTCACTACGGTTCCGTTGCTCGGGCCACTCTCAATTTCCAAACTGCCGCCGAGTTGGATCATGCGCTCTCGCATCCCCTTCAGGCCGAAGTGCCCGACCTCCGAGCCGGATGCCAACTCCGGCGCAAGTCCCCGGCCGTCATCCTTCACAGAGATGGTAACTGTGCTGCCCTCATGCTTCAACTGCACCTCGACACGTCTCGCGTGGGCGTGAATCAGCGCGTTGTGCAGCGCCTCGCGAGTAACCATCAACAGTTGATAGGCACAAGAGCGCGCCAGAGACGGCGGATTCCCGGTCATCTCCAGGCCCACGCTTTGCGCAAATTCGCGAGAAGCATCCTCGGTTATCTGGCGTAGACCATCCACCAGATTCTCCTCATCGGTGCTGGGTTGTCTCAGATCGAGAATTGCTTGGCGCGCCTCGCGAATGGTGTTCTGGATCTGTCGGCGGGCGAGACTGGTCAATTCGATCGCGGCCTGCTGGTCGCCTTGCAAACTATCGGACGCCTCGAGCAACACGGAAACTGTGGAGCAGCCCTGAATGACGGTGTCGTGCATCTCGCGGGCGACCCGGGTGCGTTCCTCAAGCACTGCCGCAAAGCGTTCGCGCATCCGGCGAAGGCGGAGGTAGTGGAGCAGGAAGACGATGGCGACCACCAGACCTAATACCAGAAGTACGAACCACGGCCTGACATAAAATGGCGCGAGCCTATGCACCGCGAGCGCCAGCTCGGCGACCGGAGATTCGACTCCGGATTCGAATGCCTGGACCTCGAAGCGGTAGCGGCCTGCAGGCAGACTTGTATACACAGCCGTCCGATTGGTCCCGGCCTCCTGCCATTCGCTATCAAAGCTATCGAGACGGTAGCGAAGCCGAATTCGCTCCTGTGGGCCGAGCAAGGCAGGCGCAAAGGTAATCTCGGTGCGCGAGGTGGATGCGCTGAGCGTGATCTCTCCAGCGACTGGAATGGCGCGACCGTCTACCGTGATGCTTTCCACAATGATCGGGAAAGCGGGGAGCGCCGTTTGCAGCTCGGGTTGGATACGGATGAGGCCTTTATTGCCGGGGTAAAGCAAATCTCCATTGGGGCTGAAAGCTCCTGAAGGCTGAATACCGTTGTAAATCTCCGCTGAGTCGAGTTCCTGGGAAACGGGGTAGATTCGCGGCGAGATACGGGAGAGCCGGCCCTCGGCAAGAGCCCGCAGTTCGGCTAGCGACAAGCGCGCCACCTCGCTTGGGCCGTTGACCCAGAGGCTCCCTTTATTATCCTCCAGGATTTGCCCGACAAAGTGCGATGGCAGCCCCTGGGCGGTAGTCACAGTCGTAACGGCGTTGCCGTTTTCGCTGTAGAGACCGCGATTAGTGCCCGCCCAGATGGTTCCATCTGCATCCTGATGCAATGCCCAGATAGTCGTGTCGCGCAACGAAGCGGTGAGCGGCACCGAGACCCAGTGTCCTTCATGCAGCTTGAAGAGACCGGAGAAGCTGCCAACCCAGAGGTCTCCGTTCCGATCCTGCAGCAGAGCCATGACGCTTACATGGGTAGGAATATGAAGTATCGTGACACGTCCAGCGACGATGTGGTTCAGCTCGCCGTCCGTTCCCACCCACAGGCTGCCGTCGCGGTCCTGCAGCATGACACGGATGAAGTCGTTCGAGAGGCCCTGGGCAGTGGTGTAGTGCTCGATCGCAGATGCGCTAAGCCGAAAAACTCCCCAGCCTTCAGTGCCGACCCATAGAGAGCCGTCGGCGGAGCGCAGCAGATTGCGAATGGTGACGCCTCCCAACCCACGCAGTACTTCCTTGCGCATGACCCCATCGCGTTCACGATAGAGATTGGTGGAACACGCCCAAACAGAGCCGTCGCGGTCGACAAAGACACTGCCGAAATCTGTGTCAAGCGAACCGGGGAGCGGAAGCAGACTCATGGCCGACCGGCTTAACCGTTCCATGCCGATTTGACTTCCGATCCAAAGGTTTCCCTCGCGGTCTTCATAAAGGTTCAGGATGGACTTGCTGGGCGGGCCTCCGGCAAATAGCACCGGCTCGCCTTTAGATCGAATGCTGTACAAACCACTTCCGATAGTGCCAATCCACAACGTCCCGTCGCGTGTCTGGCGCAGGACCCTTACGGTTCGCCGAATCTGGGGGACGGGCTCAAGTCGGTCGCCCGCGATGCGGTACAGTCCCGACACAGCGCCGACCCATATCGTGCCATCTGTCGTTTGCAGAATGCTCTTGATACGCTGGCTTTGCCTGCGGAAGGGAATTCTATAGACTTGCGCCTTGCCCGCGAGAATGCGAACGAGCGAAATGCCTCCAACCCAGATTGCTCCGTTGCGGTCCTGGGTAATGGCATGCACACTCAGTTCGGGGATCAGATTAGTGGCATCGACGCGAACCAACCGCTCGCCGTGCAGTTGGAAAAGTCCCTGATCGGTGCCCACCCATAGCAGGCCGTCGCGATCCTCAAAAATGGCCCGGACGACATTGTCAGAGAGCCCGTCGAGAGCTGTGAATTCGCGAAAATGATCGTCGCGGTAGCGCACCAACCCGCCGCCCTCAACGCCGATCCACAGCGTCCCGTCGCGAGTCACGGTCAGGCAGAACACGCTGTCGGCACCGAGTGCCGGCGTGTTCTCACGCTGGTAATAGCGGAAGTGGCTGCCATCGAAGCGAACCAGTCCATTGGTCGTTCCGATCCACAGCGCATGGTCTGGCGTTTCCGCGAAGGCCTGCACCACATCGCTCGGGAGCCCATCGGCCGCCTGCCATAGTCGATGGCTGAATGCCTCTTGCGCCCAACCCGCGCTGGCCAGCGTAAGCGCGAATAGAATGCATGAGACTCTCTTCCAGCGCCCGGGCCCGCTCAACATAAATCGCCTCCTCCAGGGTCTGCCTGCGACGACCCGCCCTGCGAGGAGATTTGATACCTGGGGCACATGCAGAAACATTACCAGCAGGTGTAGCCTTCTGGCCATGACTTCTCTGAACCCTCGGCAACTGTATACCGCTTGTGCCTTTGTGCTTTTTCTGGCCTCGCTGGCCCTTCCCCGGCCTTTCCTCTATGCGGATTCGCACAATCGGATGGCAGTTGGCGGCGTTGCTCCGGAGAACCTGCAAGTCGCCTCGACAGTCAATCCGATCGGTATTGATCGCGAACCCCCACGCCTTAGCTGGGAATTGCGGGCGACAGTTCCGGGCACGCGCAACTTGAGGCAAAGCAGCTACCGGATTCTGGTTGCCTCTTCGGCGGATGAGCTTGCGAAGAATCGCGGGAGCCTGTGGGATTCGGGTCGAGTGCAATCTGTCCAACGTCTCTATGTCACTTACGGTGGGCGGCCACTCTCCTCTTTCCAGAGCTACTACTGGAAAGTGCGAATCTGGGATCAGGCAGGAAAAGCCTCCGCCTGGAGCGGTCCAGGAATGTGGACGATGGCAATCCTGCATCCGGACGAGTGGAAGGCCCGCTGGATCGCCGCCGAACCGGACGGTCTGCTTCAACCGCAGGCGCGAGAAAACCGGGGCATATGGACGGAGTCGGCACAGCCGCTGCCCATCTTCCGCAAAGAGTTTCGCGTCACCGGCGCTGTGAAAAGCGCAATTGTGCTCGTCTCCGGTCTGGGAGAATACGAACTTCACCTGAACGGCGGCAACGTCACCGAAACCGTACTCAATCCTGGCTGGACCAACTACCGGAAGACGGTTTTGTACAACACCTTCGATGTGACGCGGCGGCTTCGACCGGGCACGAACGCCTTTGGAGTTTTGCTTGGTAACGGGATGTATAACGTCCCCGGCGTCCATGGCCGTTACACCAAATTCGTCGGGTCCTTTGGCCAACCAAAAATGATCCTTCAGATGCACATCGAGTATCGCGATGGGACCGAGGCACTCCTGACCAGCGATTCGAGTTGGCGGACCGCCTCGGGACCAATCACCTTTTCGTCGATCTACGGCGGCGAGGACTTCGACGCGCGTCGGGTGCAAAACGGGTGGGATCGACCGCATTTTGTCACGAACGCCGACTGGCGCCCGGCGCTCGAAGTGGCAGGGCCGGGCGGATCGGCCGGTTCTCCGGGACGGCAGCTCTCGGGACATCTGATTCCGCCGATCGTGATCGCCGAGAGGCTCACCCCGCTCCGCGTCAGTCGGCCGCGGCCGGGCCTCATCGTCTACGACATGGGCAAGAACTCCTCCGGCTGGCCCGAGATACTGGTAAGCGGACGCGCCGGTGATCGCGTTCGCATGTTGCCTGGAGAGCTGTTGAATCCGGATGGAACTGTTACTCAGGCCAGCGCGAGCGCCGGCCCGGATAATCCGGTGCTTTTCGACTACACTCTGGCCGGCGGAGAGGAGAGATGGCATCCGCGCTTCACCTATTACGGTTTTCGCTATGTCCAGGTCGAGGCCTTCCCTGCAGTGGCAGGTGGCCAGAAGCCTGAAGTTCTTTCGCTCTGGAGCGACTTCACGCACGACAACGTCTCGGTCAACGGGCATTTCGCTAGTGGGGTCGCGCTCTTCAATCGCATCCATGCCTTGATCGATCGCGCCATACTCAGTAACCTGGCCAGCGTGATAAGCGACTGCCCCACCCGCGAGAAGCTCGGCTGGCTGGAGCAGACGTATCTGGCCGGTTCTTCGATCATGGACAACTACGGCGTGCTGAAGCTCTACGAGAAGATCGCCGACGACACGGCGGAAGCGCAGCTTGCGAATGGCTTCGTTCCCGCCATTGCCCCCGAATACGTGGCCTTTGTCGACGCGAACGGTGACAGCACCAACTTCAGGGACTCCCCGGAGTGGGGCAGCGCCAGCATCCTCTCCGCTTGGGAGGCGTATGAATTCTACGGCGACGCAGAAATCCTGAAGGATCACTACGATTCTATGGTCCGCTACGCAAGCTATCTGCGAAGCAAGCTGCAGGACGGAATGCTAACCTACGGCCTCGGAGATTGGTTCGACATCGGCCCGCGCCCGCCTGGCGAGGCGCAACTTACGGGAAAGGGGCTAACCGCGACCGCGATCTACTACCAAGACCTGCGGACGCTTGCGGCAATCGCGAGCATGCTTGGAAAGGAGGCTGATGCCGTCAGCTTTGGCAAGGAAGCTGCCGAAGTTCGAGAGTCCTTCAATAGCCATCTGCTCCATGCTGACACGGCGACCTACGATCGCGGGAGCCAGACCGCACAGGCCATGCCCTTGGTGCTTGGCCTGGTTCCAGAGAATCTCCACCGGGCCGTGCTCGAGAATCTGATCAAAGACATTCGTGAGCATGGCGACCACGTTACTGCCGGAGACATCGGTTTCCATTACGTCGTTCGAGCGCTGACCGACAACGGACGCTCGGATGTGCTCTTCGACATGCTTTCCCGGGACGACTCACCAAGCTACGGCTACCAGTTAGAGCGCGGCGCGACCACGCTCACCGAGGCATGGGACGCCAACCCGGGAGCGTCGCAGAACCACTTCATGCTCGGTCATGCGGAAGAGTGGTTCTATCGCGGTCTGGCAGGCATCGATGTCAATATGAGCCGTCCGGAATCGCGCCAGATTGCGATTCGTCCAGCCTTCCTGGCCAAAGTCCCGGAAGCACAGGCCCAAGTGCATACGGTACTGGGCACGGTTGAGAGCTCGTGGACGCGCGAGGGTACGAAGGTAGTTTGGCGGGTCGGGATTCCGGTGGGATCGCGCGCCATCGTGGTGCTTCCCCAGGCAGCGTCCGAAGTCTCTATGAACGGTGGGACGCCACCGCAGGCGTCGCCCGCAGGCGAAATCTCGCTTGGGTCCGGAGCCTATGAATTTCACTTCCACCTGCGATAACAATACCGGACGTTCGGCGCATGCCCCGACTAGCATGATCTTAGATTCATCGGAGACAAGAGACGGAACTTCGCCAGAAACTAATCCGCCCCGAGGCCTCCAAGACGTTGGCCGCGGTTTGCGAGGTGGTGGGAAGAATCTGTCCGGCTGTTGAGCAGAAGATATAATCGTCCGGCTGACCCGGAATCCAGTGGTTCAAGACGTTGAACGTGTCCACTCTGGATTGGAAGCCCACGGATCATGCGATTGGTTGACGATGCAGAAATTATCTGCTCACCCCCGACCACAGGAGAACTCCAGTAGGTCTTTGGAATCTAGGCGACGCGGCATCCCATCCACGGACAGGAGGCCCAAGGGCTAGCTGCCCAGGTTGAAGACCACCATCACAGTGGTATCCACTTCCACCGGCTGATTGTCGAGCTTGTAGGGTCTGTAGCGCCAGGTGCGCACGGCGTCCAAAGCTGATTGCCGCAACATCAGCGGCCCGCTGACGGCGCGCAGACCCTGGATCGACCCGGTCTTGGAAATGATGGCCTGCAGGACCACCGTGCCCGCAATGCGGGCCGACTTGGCCATGGCCGGGTAGACAGGAGTGGTCTTCTGAATCAGCAAGCCCTGAGCCACGCCGGCTGAAACGCTCAGCGTCCTGGGAGTTGCACCCTGAACCTTGACTCCGGTTTGTTTATTGAACACGCTGCCAATCGTGCCGCTGCCACCGGCGCTCAGCCCATCCAAACCAGCCGCGCCAAAGGTTGCTGCCGGCGGTGCGTCCTGTGCGCCGGCTCTGATTTCGCGCGAAATTCGCGTGGGTGCATTGAGCTGATCCTTCATCATCTCCGATTGCACCGGGGGGATGTCGACTGCCTTCGTGGCAGTTTCCGGCTGCTGCGGCGTTGGTGATGGCTTCTTCAATCGCGGCTCCGGCATGGTCAGGGTGGTCGTTGTCGGCTCCTGCACTTGCGGTTGGCTCACCGTGGCCGGCACGGAAGCCGGCTTATAGAATTTCAGCGGGACCAGGATGAGCAGGCTCACGACCGGTATCGCGCCGAGGGTGAGAAACATCCAGGTCTTGCGCTTCTTTTGAGGATTCAACGTTTCCCCGAGACTTGCCCTAAAATCCTCGTGCTCGAATGGGGGCGGTTCAAAAACTTCTCGTGTAACCACGGGGGCCGCTGCGACCATGCGCGAACGAGCCGGCAACCCGCCGACGACATTCGAAGCGATGGCTCTGACCTTTGCAGGCTTTGCAGGCGGGCTTGGAATCACACTTGAAGGCGCGCTTGGAGGAGCAACGATGGTTGGGAAGTCATCGAAGTTGTTAAAGTCGTCAGGTAGTGTTGCGGGCGGTTCTCCGCTGTCCCAGCCGGCGAAATCCTCGGGGAGCGTATCGGGTGCCGTCTCCTCTACTTTTGCTGCTGGTGCCATTTGCCGTCCATTCCTTTCACGTAGGTCGCGCCCTTGTAGGTGCGAGTTTCAGGTTCTTCCCGGTTGAAGTTGTGGTCGCCCTGCATTCCTCCCTCTCTCGTGTCCGCGTGGTCATAGTCATTGTGCGGGTAGGCCGCCGGCATTTCCGTTGAAATTCCCGTTCCCCCGCCCGGCGTGAGCGAATCGAAATCAGGCAATCCCTCGACCACAAGGGAAACGGCAGCCTGAGCGTTGGTGTAATTCGCGATGTCGTCCGGCGTGAAGGTAACGGAGAGCGTATGTGTGCCGTCCGCAAGCACGGTGCCCGCCTTCGGAGTGTAGGAAAAGGTTCCCGGAACCGATGCTTGGGCATTGAGCTGCTCATGGTTGAGCGCGGTGCCGTAGGGAATCGGATTGGGAGCGGACCATGTAATGTCCGGCGACACCTTGGTGACGACGAGCGTTACTGTGCCCTCCGCGGTGGTGTAGTTGATGGAGTCTGCCGGCGTGAAGATTGCCAGCAGCGTCTGCGTTCCCGCTGCGAGCACTTCGCCGGCGGTGGGAAGGAAGTCGAAGGTCCCAGGTACCGATGACGTGGCATTGAGCTCGGCCATGCTGAGCGGGGTTCCGTGGCAAATGACGGGAGGCGTCGACCACTTGATGATCGGTGTCGCCTTGGTGACGGTGAGCGACACGACGGCCTCAGTCTCGGGGAAGTTAGGATCTGCCGGAGTGAAGGTGGCCGAGAGCATGTGCGTGCCCGCGTGGAGTATCTCGCCGACGGCTGGGGAGTAGGCGAAGGTTCCAGCAATCGGCGACGTGGCATTGAGCTGAGCATCTGTGAGCGCGGCACCGTAGGGAATGTCGGCGGCCTCGGGCCAGCTAATGAGGGTTGGCTCGGCTTTAGTGACCGTGAGCTCCACGGTTACCTGCAACTTTGTATAATCCGCGGTGTCGGTCGGAGTAAAGGAAACCAAGAGGGTCTGTGGCCCGGCTGAAAGCACTTCGCCTGCCGCGGGAGTGTAAACGAATGTTCCCGGAACCGAGGAAGTTGCATTGAGCTGGGCGTTGCCGAGCGCGGTGCCGTAGGGAATCGGATCGGGGGTCGGCCAGTTGATGGAAGGCTCGGCCTTGGTGACTGTGAGCGCGACGGCGGCGCGCGCCGAGAGGTAGTTATCGGAGTCTGTCGGAGTAAAGACGACAGAGGGCCTATGGGTGCCGGCCGCGAGCACGGCGCCTTCGGCGGGAACGTAGACGAAGGTTCCCGGAACCGATGATGTTGCATTGAGCTGGGCGCTGCTGAGCGGCGTGCCGTAGGGAATCGGATCGGGCGTGGGCCATTGGATGCTTGGCGTCCCCCTGGTGACAAGAAGGGAAGCGGAGGCCTCCGCCGTGTCGTAGTTTGCTGTGTCAGTGGGCGTGAAGGTCACAGAAAGGGTCTGGAGTCCTGATGCAAGAACTTCGCCCGCGGCCGGAGAGTATTCGAATGTCCCCGGAACCGATGCCGTGGCATTGAGCTGCGCCGCGCCGAGCCGGACGCCGCGTGAAATAGCCGAAAGCTTCGGCCACTTGATGGTCGGCGTCGCCTTGGTGACGGTGAGCGATGCGGCGGCCTGCGCCGTGGTGTACTTGGTGGTGTCTGTCGGGGTGAAGATGACCCAGATCGTATGCGTTCCTGCTGCGGGCACGTAGCCCGCAGCGGGAGCGTAGACGAATTTTCCTTCAACGGACGAGGTGGCATTGAGCTGATCCGCGCCGAGCGGAGTGCCATAGGGAATCGGGTCCAGCGTCATCCAATTAAGGTCCGGCGCCTGAAGCGCCACACGTTGGGGCTCATTGGCCTGCTGGTGCCATTTACCGTCCGCGCCCTTTACGTAGTTCACGCCTTTATAAGTGCGGGTCTCCGGCTGGCTCTGCGGAGTGGGAGCGCTGACGCCTGGCAATTCCTCTTCACGCAAATCCGATACGTCAGTTTGGATTGAATTGCCGGTTGATGCGGGTGTGGCTGAGTACAACGGCGATTCCGCCGGAAGCAATGTGATTTCGGGAGGAGCGTAGGGAGCTGGCGCCGGGGTTTTCCGCTCGCGCGCACTCGCCTTGGCGTCCGTCCGCTTCGCGCCGTTGGCGGTTTCGTTGCCGGACGGAACAGGTGCCGGTTGTGCGATGCCCGGCGGCGCGTCATTGTTGACATTCTTCGCCGAAGTGTTTCTGCCGAGACTTCTGAAGCTGAACCCCTTCTTCTTTTCCGGGGGCACGGGCTGCCCGGTGATGGCGCTGGCCATTTCCTTGATTGGCCGCGAAATGGGCGAGTCCTCAAGGACCAGCGGGGTCGCGGTATTCTGCATTTGCCGCACAGCGGCCCAATCGTTCGGAATCAGCCAATGGGCCGGCCGGTTGAGAGCCTTCGTAATATGCTCGTCCCCGATTCCCATGGTGCGTGACGTATGCCGGTTGATCACGATCTCCAGGCCGGGGCCGCCGCGGCTGAAGAACTGGTTGATCAGGCGATTGGAGTTGCGCAGTTCGGGGATGCCGGCCTGGGTGACCAGGTAGATCGTGGTGGCATCCTTGAAGACCGGAGTGCCCGTCATGTCGAGCCTTGAGCCTACATCGACCACCACATTATCGAAATCCTGGCGCGCAACCGCAAGCAGCCTTTCAATCGCCTCATTGGAGGCCGCGTATTGCGGAAACTTGCCCGGAGCGGCGAGAACGGAAAGTCCCGAACTGTGCTTGACGAGAAGCTTGGCGAGAAAGGCTGAATCCAGACGATTGGATTCTTGAAGAGCGCTGATCGTGGAGTATTCCGCCTCAAGCCCCAAGTTGAGCGCGGCGTCTCCAAGGGGAAGATCGAAGTCGATAAACAGAGTGCTGTGTTGCTTGTCCTGGGCCAGGGCGACCGCAAAATTGGTAGCGATCATGGTGACGCCGGATCCGCCTTTGGCGCCGAAAAAGATCAACAGGCGACTGCCTGTTTTTTTCGGGGTCTTTGCCGGGCGCCGTGCTGAAGCCCTGACCAGGGCCTCCGCCATTGTGCTCTGGGTGAGGGGCAAAGTGAGAAACTCGCGAACCCCCGACCGCATGCAGCGCAGCATCAGTTCCGGATCGTCCTTCTCCGAATAGACCATCACAGTCGCCACGCCGTTGGCGCAGATGTTCTCAACAAGTTCGAGGGCGTATTCCCGGTCAGTATCCAGGTCAATAAGAATGACGCTGTATTGCTGTTCGAGCATCCTCGGCACATCGTCGAGACTGGGCGGATAGGCAGGGAACTCGCGCACTTCCCCGCCACCATGACAGTCGGCAAGAATCCTCGCAATCGCATTGCGGCGCGACCCGTCTGGGCCAATCAGAGCAATCGACAAGGCACTGGCATCGAAGAAGTCGGGATATTGTGTATCGAGTTTAGCGAAAGAATCTGAATCCATCGAATTGCCTTTCCCTGCCAATTCCAACCTTATTGATTGGTCAACCCCAAATGGATATATCGGCGGAACTTGATCCCGCAAAGAGCAAAGAATTTGCGCTTGGGTTCATGACAAGGTTCCCAACAGGTTGAGCAAGAGTAACAGTGGTACAACGACAAATCAACATGCGTAACCCATTGGTACGATTACTATAGTTTGCTTTTGGCTTGCGTTGGATGCCGAATTGCGTCATTAGCACCTCGCTTTGGGGGGTGAGATTGCCTCAGATTGTATCCCTGGTCGTTCGGGTTCGATAGGATTGACTTGCCGGTAAGCTACCCCAAGCATCAATGGAGTAAACAGATACTCAGCGAATAGATTCGGAATTTCTTAAAGACTTCTTATTGGAGGTTGAAAACGCGAATTTTGCGGGCCGATCGCGAAGCGAACGCAGCAAAGGCGGCAGGCCGGATGGGGCCTGCCGCCGTTGGGTGTTTCAGTTACGGCTTGAAGGAGTCCGAGCGCCTGCGCTAGAACTGGTTCCAGAGCGACTGGTTGTAGACCTCGTGGTGGTACTGCACCTCGGAGCCTTTGACAAAGGTTCCCAGCTCGCGCGGAGAGCGGTTGGCCGCGGCCTGCTTCAGGTCGGCATAACGGCCCTGCACGTCGTGGCCCAGGATTGTGGAAATCCACGCCGAGTCCTTAAAGTCCTCGATGGCCGCCTGGATGTTGTCGGGAAGGTAGCGCCCGCCGGCGCGCAGATTTTCGTGGCTGGCGATCTCCCCGTCGATGCCGGTCTTGAAGATCGAATACAGCGAGAGGTACGGGTTGGCGTCCGGCGCCACTGCCCTGACTTCGGTTCTCATGGACCGGTGGTTGCCGATGGGGACGCGCACCATCGCGCCGCGGTCGGTGGCCGAAGCCCGAATTTGGTTGGGGGCCTCGAAGTGCGGGTCCAGACGCCGGTATGCGTTCACACTCGAGTTGAAGATCAGGCAAATATCCAGCGCACGGCTCAGAATCCGATCGAGAAAGTTCCAGCCGAAGGTGGAGAGCTGTTCCTCTCCCTTTTCGTCCCAGAACAGGTTGGTCTTGCCCTTGGAGACCGAGACATTGGTGTGCATGCCGCTTCCGTTCACCCCCACGACCGGCTTGGGCAGGTAGGAGGCCGTGAAGCCCATGTTGTTGGCGATCTGCCGGGTAAGCAGTTTGTAAAGCTGAATCTGGTCTGCCGCCGCCACCACCTCGGAGTAACCGTAGTTGATTTCGAACTGGCTGGGCGCCACCTCGGGGTGGTCCTTCTCGTTCTGGAAGCCCATCGCCCGCTGTACCTCAGCCGAAGTGTCGATGAACTGGCGCAGAGGATCGAGCGGCAGCACATGGTAATAGCCGCCGGTGTTGATGAACTCGAACTTGCCCGTCTCATGGAAATGCCGTTCGGCGTCTTTGCCCGCGAAGAGGAAGCCCTCGATCTCGGTGGCCGCGTTCAGCGTGTACTGCTTTTCCTTGAACAGCTTGTCGGAATAGCTCTTGAGCACGCCGCGCAGGTCGCCTGAGTAGGGCGTTCCGTCCTTGTCAATGACGGTGCCGAAGACCAGCACCTTGCCGTTGCCGAAGACGTCGGCCGGCACCCAGTAGAAGGCGCCCCAGTCAATGCCCAGGCGCAGATCGCTTTCTTTCTGCGCGGTGAAGCCGCGAATCGACGAGCCGTCGAAGGTCAGGTTCTCATAGGCGCTGAGCAGGAACTTCTTGTCATAATCGAGCAGGTGGAGGCGGCCTTCGAGGTCGCTGAAGAGCACGGTGACGGCCTTGATCCGTTTCTCGTCGGTCAGATACTTCAGCCGCTTCTCGCGGATTTCGTTGGGATTGACGCGGTTGATGCGATCGGCCTTGGCAGCGAGATTGAGCTCTTCCAGCTGCTCATAGCTGAGAGCGAGAAAATTGCGGTATTCAGTTGACATGGGCATCCTTTGTGCGGGAAACGGTGGCGGGCGATTCGATGGAATCGCCCCGTTCCTGTTCCCCGATTTTAAAACACTTTCCCTTCAGAAGCACCAGGAAAATACGGGCTCAAGCGTATGCAGGCTCAAGCTTTGAGACGCTGTTGATCGTTTTCAGAATGCGTGACACGATCTGGTAGGGATCGCCTTCCGAGTTGGGGCGGCGATCTTCCAGATAGCCCTTGTAACCATCTTTGACGAAGTTCACAGGCATGCGGATGGAAGCGCCGCGATCCGAGAGGCCATAGCTGAATTTGTCAATGGCCTGGGTTTCGTGGAGGCCTGTCAAACGCAGATGGTTGTCCGGGCCATAGACCGCGATGTGCTCGGCGACGTTGTCGGAGAAGGCCTTCATGAGGTCTTCAAAATAATCCTTGCCTCCGACTTCGCGAATGAATTTGGTGGAGAAGTTGGTGTGCATGCCGGATCCATTCCAGTCGCCCCTGATGGGCTTGCAATGCAGCACCACATCCACCTCATATTTCTCGCAGAGGCGCATCATTAAATAGCGGGCGGTCCAGAGGTCGTCAGCGGCCTTGGCGGAGCCTTTGGCGAAGATCTGAAATTCCCACTGGCCTTTTGCGACCTCTGCGTTGATCCCTTCATGATTGATGCCGGCGGCAAGACAGAGTTCGAGGTGTTCTTCGACGATTTGACGGGCCATGCTGCCCATGTATTTGTAGCCGACTCCGCAGTAGTAGGGGCCCTGGGGAATGCTGGGGTAGCCGTCCTTGGGGAAGCCGAGCGAACGCCCATCTTTATAGAGGAAGTATTCCTGCTCAAAGCCAATCCATAGATCAGGATCGTTCTCAATGGTGGCGCGATAGTTGGTGGAATGGGGGGTGCCGTCGGGGTGCATCACTTCGCTGAGGACGATGTAGCCGTTGTTGCGGCTTGCATCGGGATACAGCGCCACGGGTTTCAGGATGCAGTCGGACTTGCTGCCCTCGGCCTGCATGGTGGAGCTGCCGTCAAAGCCCCAGAGGGGCAGATCGGCAAGGGTGGGTGGCTTTTCAAACGATTTGAGTTGAGTTTTGCCGCGAAGTTCGGGGATGGGATGTTTGCCGTCAAGCCAGATGTATTCGAGTTTGTACTTTGTCATGGATCTCCTCGTGGCGAAAAAAGCATATGGGAACAAGAAGAGCCTAGAGTTTGAGACGTAAAGGACCCATAAAGATTTTGAAGAGAGACGATATCAACAGACGGTTTAGCGGTGGTGGGCGACCAGCATCATGAGCAGCAGAACTATAACGGGGATGAGCGCCAGACCCCCATAATAGAGTATTTTGCGGGGCAAATGGGCTTTACGCTTTTGCCAGTTCCGCAACTCCTCGCGGTCCTCCACGCCGACTTGATCCTGATGGGCCAAATCCCAGGCAAATTCCTGGGCTTTGGCATATCGATTTCGGGGATCCCGCTCCAATGCGCGATACAGAATCTCCTGCAATTGGGGCGAGATGGAGGGGTCGGCCACGCGCGGCGGAGTGGGATGATTCAAAAGACGGTCGTTCATCGCGGCCAGCGGATTGGGGCCGGAAAAGGGAAGCTTGACGGTGAGCATTTCGTAAAGGATCACGCCCAGGGCGTAGATGTCGCTGCGCCCATCGCCGCGCTTGCCCTTAACCTGTTCGGGAGAGATGTAGTCCGGAGTACCGAGAGCCGCCGTGAAGTTGGCGTAGGTGAGGCGCCGCGCGGCCGAGTCGCCGGCAATGCCGAAGTCAATGAGTTTGATGTTGTCGTTCTCATCGACCATGATGTTTTCCGGTTTGAGGTCGCGATGCGCCACGCCATGCGCGTCTATGTATTCCAGTGCTTCCAGAACCCCGGCGGCGATGCGGATGGCGCGATCCTGGGGGACGCGGCCCTCGGCAAGGATCTCGCGCAGCAGGCGACCCTCGCACCACTCCATCACAATGTAGACGCGGGAACGATTTTCCCCGCCAAAGACGCGCATGATCTTGGGATGGGAAAGCTTTTCGCCAATGGCGGCTTCGCGCTGAAAGCGGTCGAAGAGGATGGGATCGGACTCCAGGTCAGGGTGGGGAATCTTCAAGGCGACGGTGCGGTTATCGCGCAGGTCTGTGGCGCGGAAGATGGAGGCCATGCCGCTGCGAGCTACGGGCGCATCGATGCGATAGGAATCGATCTGCGACCCGGCTTCTATGGTGTCGTGTAAGCCCATGGTGCGGCCTGCTCCATCAGGGTGTCTTGTCCTACTGTACCGGCATGCGGCGCAAGATCAGTAAGGATTCCGTAAGGCTCAAGCCGAAATTCGTTAAAGACGCAGGACCGAGCCGCAACAGTGTGCCGCAGCCCCTAACCGGGCAGACGGTAGGGACGGCCGCGGTACATGCCCACCTGCTCCACGGAGCGAATGCGGATGACCTGGGCGGTGGTGTTGTCGTTGCCGTCGAGTTCGACGGCGCGGGCCACGAGCTGGCGCGCAATCTCCTCGATTTCCCCGTTCGTTGAGACGATTTTGGCAATTATGTCAGGGGCGGTTTCGTCATGGACACCGTCCGTGCAAAGCACCAGTACGTCGCCGGCCTGCACGGTGAGGGCGGTGGTGTCTGGCGAGACGAACATCTCCGGCCCCAGCGAGCGAATCAGCATGTGACGGGATTCCGACTCCACCATCTCGCTGGCGGAGATCAAGCCCATCTTGCGTTGTTCATTCACCCAGGTATGGTCCTGTGTGACCTGTTTGGCTTGGCCGTTGCGGACCAGGTAACAACGGGAATCGCCCACATGGGAGACGATGGCCTGATCGTGGCGGATAGCACAGGCCACCAGCGTTGTGGCCATTTTTTTGCCTCGATATTCGGGGGCGAGCGTGCAATCGTGGACGGCGGAGTTGGCGTGCTGGATGAGGCGCGGCAGGAGACTGATGAGCATGGTGCCGGCCTGCGCCTTGGCGAACTCCCCGGTGATGACCGAGATGGCCGTTGCCGAGGCAACCTCGCCCAGGTCCATGCCGCCTACGCCGTCGGCAACCGCGAACAGATAGCCGTGGGAGCGGGCCTGTTGGCGGGAGATGGGAATAAACGATCCCATTGCGTCTTCATTGTTGGCGCGTATCTTGCCGAAGTCGCTTGCCTGGCCGAATTGAATATCAAGCATGGACGCCGCCTGGCAGATTTGCCGGAGGGCTCCCGGCAACGGTGCTTAAAGATTGCGAAACTTTGCCTTGAACGCGCCTCTGGAGGTGCTCGTCTCAGTGTCGCGGCGCAGAGGCTTAAGAGCCGCAGCCCGGAGTCCGTTCCGATTCGGTCAATTTTTAGTAATGCAAATGCGGCGTAAAAAACGTATGATGAAATCAAACAATTTCCTGATTCATTGGACCCACCCGGCCTGACCAGGCCTTTCAAAACAAAATGAGATAAGACAGGACGGGCACGCCAATCCGCGACAGCGCCCGCATCACCCCTCACAGGAAAGAAGAATGAGGTGACTGTTAAAATGTCCTTGCGGTTTCTCCTTGTCGATAGCGTTATCAGTCAGGAACAGCGCGTTTCCGATCACGCCAGCCGCGGAGAGTGGAACCTTAAAGTGGAAGTTGAGGCTGTTCCTGCGGTTCCTCGGATCCGGGGGCTGGCTCTGTTACCGTCCCGGTTCCTTGAAAAGGTTGGTATCTGGTTGTCTGGCGGCAATCTTCCAGTGCGTGTTGCTTTCGACGCAAGGCGCAGGCGTGGCTCAGGGACGCGCCTGCTCCTGTTTGCGCTGGAGTGTGCCCTGGGGATTCTGTCGGTCATCGTGGTGGCGGCCCTGGCGCACTGGTCGGGATGGCTGCTTCCGGTGGCTGTGCTGCTGTACCTGCTGATTGTGATTCCCATCGCTTTGCTGTGCGGATTTTGGCAGGCGGTCATCGTGTCGTTTTCCGCGGTGGTGGTGCACGGCTTTTTTACCACCGTGCAGCCGCATGCCAATCCGGCGTCCGATCCAGCCAATTCGGTCACGCTGCTGGCATTCGTGCTGGTTGCGCTCACCGTCAGCCGGCTTTCCGCGCGGGTGACCGGGCACGCGCGGGAGGCTGAGTCCCGAGGCGGGCAGATGCACGATCTCTACGAGTTTACGCGGAAGACGCTGCAGATGAACCTGCACCTGGAACCGGGTCCCCAGTTGGTTGAACTGGTCCACGAGATTTTTGCCCTGGAGGCCGTGGCTGTCTTCGATGCCGACCTGCACACCGTGTATCAGGCCGGAAACTGGAGCGTGGACCCGCAAGAGATGGCCCAGAACGTCTACTACTTCGAGACCTCGGACGACGATCCCACCACCGGGCTGGGGCGCAGAGTGGTTCGTCTGGGGACGGTTCCGATCGGCAGCCTGGTGGTGCGCGGCGACACCAGTCCGCTGACCAACAACGCCATCGCTTCCCTGATCGCCATAACTTTTGACCGTTACCGCGCTTTCGCCAACGAGAGCCGTATTGAGACCGAGCGGAGGACCGAGCAGTTGCGCGCCACGGTGCTCGACAGCCTGGCCCATGCATATAAGACGCCGTTGACGGCCATCCGCGCAGCCAGCACGGGCCTGGGGGAGATGGGTCACCTGTCGGCGGGGCAGGCGGATCTGGTGGGTTTGATCGATGAACAGACAGGCGTTCTGAACGAGCTGACGAACCGGCTGCTGACCACGGCCCGGCTGGATGCGGGCGAGGTGGTGCTCCATGCCTCGCCGGTTGGGGTGGGGCCGATGATTGAAGAGGTGGTGGCCAGCTTGAGAGATCGCGTGGCCAGCATGAGAGTCTCGATCGACCTGAAGGAAGACAACCTGGTTGTCTGCTGTGATCGCCAGTTGATGATCATGTTGCTGACGCAATACATCGACAACGCCTGCAAATACTCGGTCTTCGGCACCACCATCACCATCCGCGTGGTTCACGCCAATGCGGAGGCGATCTTTTCGGTTCACAGCTACGGCCCCGTGATTCCCATGGCGGACCGGGAGCGCATCTTCAACCGGTATTATCGTTCTTCCACGCAATCGAACCGGGCTGCCGGCACCGGAATCGGTCTTTCGGTGGCCAAGCGGGTCGCGGTGATTCACGGCGGCTATGTCTGGGTGACAAGCGATGAAATGGAAGGGACCACGTTTTTTGCGGCAATCCCAGCCCCCGTATCGAAGAGGTGATCGTGATGAACCAGCCCGTGATTCGCATCCTGGTGGTCGACGATGAATCGTCCATCCGCAGAGCGCTGCGCCCACCGCTTGTGGAACTCGGCTTCCGGGTGGCCGAAGCCTCGCGCGGAGAAGAGGCGCTGCAACTGATGCGCCCCGGAGCGTTCGATGCCGTTTTGCTGGACGTGAATATGCCGGGCATTGGCGGCATTGAAACTCTGCGCCGCATGCGTGCACTTTCTCCACGGTTGCCGATTCTCATGCTCACCGTTCGCGACGAGGAAGAGGAGAAAGTGGCGGCGCTCGACCTGGGAGCGGACGATTATGTGACCAAACCCTTCAGCACCCGGGAATTGATCGCCCGGATCCGCGCGGCCATTCGCCGGGTGAAAGCCCCGGCACGCTCTGAAGATGCGCCCATCGAGATCGGGGAGATTCGTCTGGATCCGGTGAAGCGCGTGATCACAAAACGCGGTCAGCCGGTGCATCTGACCCGCAAGGAATTCGACATTCTGCATTGCCTGATGATCCGCGCGGGCCGCGTGGTGACCTACGCCAAGCTGCTCACCGCGGTGTGGGGCGCCGACTGCCGCGAAGAGGTGGAATACCTTCGCACCTTTGTCCGCCAGTTGCGCAAGAAGATTGAAGACGATCCCTCCAACCCTCTTTACCTGCTCACGGATGTGTACGTGGGATACCGTTTTGCGGACGCGCAGATGTTCCTGGATGCGGGAGGGGCGGAGAGGGAGGACGCTTCGCTTGCTTCGGGCGCTTTTGAAGAGGCGCCTGAGGAGGCGCGCTGAAGCTTCGGCAAATTTCAAAGCCGGCGTGGGAAAGACGCTACTGGTCGTAGTGCAGCAGGCTGAAGACGTCGTAGTCTGTGAACCGTTCACGGCCCTTCAGAAAATCGAGCTCAACGGCGAAGGCCAGTCCGGCGATTTCGCCGCCGAGTTGATTCACCAGCTTGATGGTCGCCTCCATGGTGCCGCCGGTGGCGAGCAGATCGTCGACCAGTACCACGCGCTGCCCCGGCGCGATGGCGTCCAGGTGAATCTCCAGCACGTCGGAGCCGTATTCCAGGTCATAGGTGACGCGGACCACGGGGGCGGGCAGTTTGCGCGGTTTGCGCACGGGGACAAAGCCCGCGTTGAGCCGGTAGGCCAGCGCCGGCCCAAAGATGAACCCGCGCGCCTCAATGCCCAGCACCAAGTCGATGTGTCGGCCAATGTAGTGCGCCGCGAGCGCGTCGATCATTTGCGCAAAGCCGGTCTTGTCTTTGAGCAGCGTGGTGATGTCGTAGAACAGAATGCCGGGTTTGGGAAAATCGGGCACGGTGCGCACCAGCGCCTTCAGCAACTCGACGTTGATGTGTTTGCCGGCTTCGACAGGGTTTTTCTGTTCGGGCATTCGACCGTACCTTCCACAGTGAGGCAGCCTGAATGGAGCTTGCCAAGAATTTTTGGGGAAGGGAACAGGCGAGGCGCTTCGGTTCGGCTTCCCTACAGATTATAGAGGGAAGGGAACGAGGAGCAGGGAATAGCCACCCCAGCGACGAAGACCTGTCGCCCCCCTGCAACGAACGCAGACCCCGGTGGGAATAGGGAACTGGGAGCAGTCTGGCTTTGCGCCGAACCACCAATGACCCACGAGCGAGCGGCTGTTATAGGGACTTTTTTCTGTTCCCTGTTACCTATTCCCGGTCTCCTCCCTTTACCACGCTCCGTCGATCCTGAAAGCATCGAGTCCGGCGGACTCGGTGTCGGCCAGCTCGTGCTCGATCAGGCGGTCTACGCGGCTGCCGCGTGGGCCGCGGCGCAGGCTGGCGCGCAACTCGGCCAGGTCGGCGGCCTCGCCGGCGGCCAGCACTTCCACTTCGCCCTCTTCGGTGTTGCGCACCCAGCCGCGCAGGTCGAGTTCACTGGCCTCGCGGTGGACATACCACCGGAAGCCCACGCCCTGCACGCGACCTTGAATCAGAAAATGTAGAACCATCGTCGGCAACCATCGCCAGTTTTGCAGATTGGCCCACGGCGCGCAAGGAGCGACCCTTCGCCGCCCGCGCTACATGGGACTTCATCTACACTGGAGAGCATGGTCTTCGTTCTCGACAACTACGACTCGTTCACCTACAACCTGGTGCAGTACCTGGGTGAAATGGGAGCCACGGTCGAAGTCTATCGCAACGACGATGTGACAGTGGAAGAGGTTGAGGCCATGAAGCCGGAGCGCATTCTGCTTTCGCCGGGGCCGTGCACACCGGGCGAGGCGGGCATTTTGGTTCCGCTGATTCGGCACATGGCCGGCAAGACACCCATTCTCGGCGTGTGCCTGGGCCACCAGGCGATTGGCGAGGCATTTGGCGGGCAGGTGGTGCGCGCGCAACAATTGATGCACGGCAAGACCAGCCCGGTGGATCACGACGGGAAGGGTGTTTTTGCCGGGCTGCCGACGCCGCTGACCTGCACCCGCTACCACTCGCTGATTGTCGCGGAGAAGTCGCTGCCCGCCGCATTGACGGTGACTGCGCGCACCGCGGGCGCAAAGGGAAACGGTTCGGTGATCATGGGCCTGCGCCATCGCAGCTTGCCGATTGAGGGCGTGCAGTTCCACCCCGAGAGCGTGCTGACCGATGGCGGCCACCAGATGATCCGCAACTTTCTGGACATGTAGGGACTATGCGAGCCCCAATGCGAGATAGAGAACGGCCATTGAGCCCGACGTTCCACGCTGCCTGTTTCGGATTTCTTACGCTGTCGATGGCACTTTCGGCTGCGCCTGTGCTGTGCGGACAGGATGCTCCTCCGGTTCCGGCTCCCGAGCCGGCCCAGCCCGCTGTGCCGGCTCAATCCCCTCAATCAGAAAGCGGCCCCATCGCCATCGTCTCGCTGGACAGCAAGAGTCCGGACGCGGCGGCCTCCGTCACCGGCGCTCTTTCGGTCTCGCAGGGCAAGGCCGTGATCGCGGCCAGCGGCACGGTGAACGCGGGTGCACAAACTACCCAGGTGGTGCTGCCGCATCGCGGCGTGTTGCGCGTTTGCGCCGCGACCTCAGTCAAACTGGCGGCCGACTCCAGCGTTCCAGCGGGAGAGACACCGGGCCTGCTGATCGCCATGGATCACGGCGCCGTGGAAGCCAGCTTCGCCACCGGCCGCAACGCCGACATCCTGCTCACGCCGGATTTCCGCATCCTCATCGGCGGTCCGGGCGCGGTGGAGTTGAAGGTGCGCCTGGGCCAGCGCGGGGACACCTGCGTGGATAATGCGGGCATCGACGCGCCCTACGTTCTGGTGTCGAGCGTGTTCGAGGGCGGCGCGTATCGAGTGCAGCCGGGCCAGCGCGTAATGTTCCAGCACGGCAGCCTGCAGGAAGTGGTGGACCAGGAGAAAGAACCGTGCGGTTGCCCGCCGCCGCCCGCCCCGGCACAAGGCAACGAGTTTCCGTTGGCGCAGAGCGAAGGCCTGGCGCCGTTGGCCGCCCCCGCTGCCAGCGCTGCAAAGAGCGAGGTAGTGCAGTCGCAGCCGATTCCTCCGCTGGTTTACAACTCCGCTGACCACGCGCCCACTCCCGCGCCGCAGCCGGCCGCGGCACCGCCGGCCAACCCGCCTGCGGTGAAAAAGCCCGGATTCTTCGGGCGTATCGGCAGGTTCTTCCGGCGAATCTTTGGAGCGGAAGGATGATGGCAAGCTGAGCGAACAGACGGCAACGGGAGGCTAAGCCTTGGCTCCCTTTTGGCTCTCGTTATCGCCGCCGTAGATCACCTGGCCATACTCAAGAATTGTCACCAGCCCGACGCCCGCGCATATATTTCCCAGCACGGCTGGAAAGAACCACACGAGATACGCGCTCCAGGGAGCACGATGCGCGAGCACCGCAACGAGAACTTCGCAGGATGTGGCAATGCAGTGCGCAAAGTTGCCCAGGCCGACCATGAAAGTGAGCATCCAGATCACCATGACGGAACCGGTGACGGAGTGGGAGCCGGAGACCAGCCATGCGGTCAGGGCAATGATCCAGCCACCGATGACTCCCGACCAGAAAACGGTGGACGCCGGATGGGCGATCGCATCCAGCCCGAGTTGGCCCATTGCGGTTACCGTGGCGGGAGCGATGGCCGACGTTTGCGCCTCCAGCATAGCGAACGCGAAAGCGCCGGCTACATTCGAGGGCAGCACCACGGCCCACAGCCGCATGGTGTTCCAGAATTCTTTCCTCTCTGCCAGCACCAGGGCCACGGGATAAAGCGTGTTCTCGCTGAACAGTTGAGAGCGCCCAATGATGACCACAATGAATCCGAGCGGATAAAACATGGCGGAGACAATGCGGGCCACATTGGAGGTCCCGAGCAGAGCAATGGCAGTGGCCGCGCCCAGCGCTGACAGTCCCATAAACGCGCCGCCGCCAAAGCCGGAGAGACCCAACGCGGTGGTGGTGCGCTTCAACTCTTGCCGGGCGTTGGTGGCCACCTGCTGGTAGATGTCTTCCGCTGAGGGGCGGTCAAGATTCTTCTGCGGCTGTCCGTTTTCTTCGGGCTTGGACGCGGCGGCTACGGGGCGTTTGCGGGTGAATCGCAGGGGCATGGGAAAGATCCTCTTGTTTCAAACCGCGTGGACGACCAACAAGATGGATGTCCACCTATTGATAGATGCAGGTTCCGCATTCAAACGCCAGCGGCTTTGCCGGAAGCGCCAGTGATTTTGGGGAACTGGGGCCGGATCGATTTCGTAGTCTCTCCTGTCGGCGCCTCGAAAAGCTGCTGGTCGAAGACGGAGGAGCACCATGTCTCGATGGAGGGGCTACGATTCGCCTGCGGCCGTGAGCGCTGCAACAGAAAATGAAATCGCGATTCCATGGTGGGTCTGCCTGATTGTGATTCTGGGCGCTCTGCTTACGGGCATGGGCGCGGTGATCGCGCTCGTTCATCCTGCGATGCTGGTGTCACCGCAGGACGAGATCAACGGAGCTGTGCGTATTTATGCCGGTTACCTAGCCTCACGCAATGTCGCTCTCGCGCTCCTGCTGCTCGTGCTTTTGTTTTTGAAGGCGAGGCGGGCGCTCGGCAACCTAATGGTGCTGGTTGGTTTCATTCAGTTGCTTGATGTCTGCATGGACTGCGCGGAGGGACGATGGACGATCGTGCCGGGAGTGCTGGTCTTCGGCCTGGTTTTCCTGTTTGCAGCTTCCCGGCTTTCCGGTTATCCGTTTTGGAGACTGAAAGCCTGGACACAATAGTCAATGGGGGAATTGGGAGGCCTTTCGTCGGTGCCGCGCAACCTGCTAAAGTTTTCTGGCCCGCTCGATGGCGCGGATTACGGCCTGTGCTTTGTTGAGTGATTCCTGATGTTCTAACTCGGGCACCGAGTCGGCAACGATGCCCGCGCCGGCCTGCACATAGCCCTTGCCGCCGATGGCCAGCATGGAGCGGATGGCGATGCAGGAATCGAGGTTGCCGGAAAAGTCGGCGTAGAGGACCGCGCCGCCGTAAGTGCCGCGCCGCGACGGCTCCAGCTCTTCGATAATTTCCATGGCCCGCACCTTGGGCGCGCCCGAGAGCGTGCCGGCAGGGAAGCAGGCGCGCAGGGCATCGACGGCGGTGAGTTCAGGCTTGAGGCGGCCCTCGATGGTGCTCACGATATGCATCACGTGCGAATAACGCTCGACGAACATCAATCGGTCTACCTTGACGCTGCCGAACTGGCTCACGCGGCCCACGTCGTTGCGGCCCAGGTCGACCAGCATCACGTGTTCGGCGCGCTCCTTCTCGTCGTGGAGCATTTCGTCGGCCAGCGCCTGGTCTTCTTTTTCATTGGCTCCGCGGGGGCGGGTCCCGGCGATGGGCCGGTACTCCACCTTGCCGTTGTGCACACGGACCAGCAGCTCCGGCGACGACCCCGCCAACTCCAGCGCCGCAACCGTGGGTTGTTTTTTCTTTTTGGAGGAGATCTGTGACTTATCTGAGAGGCCACCCAGCGGTCCTTCGGGAGCAAAACGCAGGAAGTACATATACGGGCTTGGGTTCACAGCGCGCAGCGCGCGGTATACCTGAAAGCTGTCGGCGCCCGGCTCCACGTCGAAGCGTTGCGAGATCACTGCCTGGAAGACGTCGCCGGCAGCGATGTATTTTTTTGTGCGGGCCACGGCGGCCAGGTAGTCCTGCTTGCGGGTGCGATGCTTTACTTTCAGCTTTCCCTGGGCCTTGCGAGCAGGCAGTTTCGGCAGCGGCTGGGCGAGGCGCTTTTGAAGTTTGGCAAGCCGCCGCACAGCATTCTCGTAGGCTTCAGCGGGCTTACCTTGCGTAACGTCAGCCGTGACCACCAGCCAAATTTCTTTGCGCACATGGTCAAAGGCCAGCACCTCGTCGAAGAAGAGCAGGCAGGCGTCGGGAATTCGCAATTCATCTTTGGCGCGTTCGGGCAATCGCTCGATCTGGCGCACCGCATCATAGGAGAAAAAGCCTACCGCCCCGGCGGTAAACGGAGGCAGCCCATGAAGGCGCGCCGGCTTGTGGCCGCTCAGCGCGCGCCTGAGTACGGCGAAAATGTCGTCGTCGATCCGGGTCGTTCGCTTGCCCTCGGTGATGGTGATCTCACGCCCGCGCGCCACGATCCGCTTGAAGGGCGCGAGGCCGATGAACGTGTAGCGGCCCACCTGCTCGCCATTCTCGACCGACTCCAGCAGAAAACACTCGCGCTCCGGCCACGCCGCGCGCAGGAATGCCGAGACCGGCGTTTCCAGGTCGGCAGTTAGCGTGCGGCAGACAGGAACGAGGGTGTGGTCTTTGGCGAGCGCCAGAAACTCTTTGCGGGTGGGCTGGACGGGATGCGCGGAGGCTTTCACAGGCACCAGTGTAATTGCTCCGGAGCGGTGGGCGAAGCGTTGGTTCAGGTTCGCTCGAAGGGTGGCGATCCGCGCCGCGTATGGCGATTGGCAACCGGCGCTCAATGCACGAGCTGGGAGCGGTAGGTATGGAGCCAACTCAGCAACTGAACCGGCGGGAGAGGAGGAGTGAAGAAATATCCTTGCGCGCAGTCACAGCCTTTCGAGCGCAGAATGTCCAATTGTTCCTCGGTCTCCACACCTTCTGCGATCACCCGCATGCCGAGTTCGTGGCCCATCTCAATCGTCTTCTGGACCATGATGCGGTCTCGACCGTTGCCGTGCAAATCCTGGACGAGGGATCTATCGATTTTCAGTTCGGTCGCCGGAATGTTTTGCAATTGCTGCATCATGCCGTAGCCGGTGCCAAAATCGTCAATCGAAAGCTTGACTTGTTTCATCCGCAGCCTGGTCAGGATATCCAGTGTTCTCGACAGTTCCTTGATCAATCCGCTCTCTGTAATTTCAATGGTGATATTTCCTGGGGATACGCAATGTCTCTCGGCGATGGATAAGAGAATGTCAGGGAACTTCAGGTCGTGGAGAGAATGCACGGACGCATTCAAAGACAGCATGAGGCTCTTGCCATCGCCGTTGGTAAACTGCCCCACTTCGCTCATCCCGCGCTCCATAACGAGCCAGCCCAGTTCGTCGATGAGCCCAAGCTCTTCCGCGCGCCCGATAAAGTCGTGGGGAAAGATCAGGCCGCGATCGGGATGCCGCCAGCGAGCCAGGGCCTCCACGCCAATCATGCGGCCCGTCTCGATATCGATCTGCGGCTGATAATGCAGAACAAACTCATTGCGGTCGATCGCGTTGCGCAACTCCTCATTGGGAGTGATGGGCTGCGCGCTCGATTGAACCATCGGCGAGGTTGCCGGCTCGCCGACCTTGGCCAGCAGGGCCTCCAGCTCCGCCAGGCGAAACGGCTTTTGGAGATGGCCGACGATAGAAAGGCCGAGGACCTGCGCCAACTGGCCCGCGGTCTCCAGCACACGCTTGCCAACGCCGCTCATCAGGATGATGCCGGCCGCGCATTTCTGCTGACCGAGCAGTCTCAGCAGCTCAATTCCATCCAACCCCGGCATGATGAGATCGAGCAGAATGAAAGTCGTGCCGGGCGTGAGCGCTGCAAGAAATGTTGCGGCATCGGTGGTTACGGTGCAATCGAATCCCATGGCCTGCGCGGCGGCACAGACGAAATCACCTGCGTCGCCTTCATCGTCGATCACCAGAATTCGCTGGATCGGTTTCATCGTCTCCATCATCTGTCTCCGCCTGGATTGCTCTCTATTTCCGCGCGCTTGTTTCGCGCCGTTATTTTGCCAGTTCCGCAGGGCTTGCCGCGAGCACGCTGCGAACCATGGCAGCGAACTCCGACCGCTGGTAAGGCTTGTGCAGTAGAGAGCCATCGACCAGCGGCATGCTTTTTTCCTCCAATACTTTTGCCGGAAAGCCGGAGGAGTAGATGATCTTGATGTGCGGTCGAAGAGCGCGCGCCTCTTGTACCAGATCAAGGCCGTTCAGGCCGCCCGGCATCACAATGTCGGTGACCAATAAATCAATGTCGTTGCGCTGCGCAATCATCTCGAGCGCGCTCACGCCGTCCTTGGCCTGCAGCGCCGTATAGCCCATGTCCGCGAGATACGCGAGCGCGATTTCAAGCAGGTCCGGTTCGTCATCCACCACCAGCACGGTACCTGCCAGCTTTGCTTGCCGGGGCATACCGGCAGCCGTTGGCAGCTGCGGACCGGGGCCGTCCGAGAGGGGAAGATAAAAAGACACGGTTGTCCCGTGACCCATTTCACTGTAGACCCGGACCGTGCCGCCGGACTGTTTTACGAAGCCGTAGACCATGGCCAGTCCCAGGCCGGTGCCCTTGTTGCGTGGTTTGGTGGTAAAAAACGGCTCGAAGGCGCGTTCCAGAGTTTCCTTCGACATGCCGTGGCCGGTATCGGATACCGACACACACGCATAACGGCCTGCCTGCAAATCGCCCGCCTGCACCACGGGATGACCCTCGATCAGATATTGCGCATGGGAGGTGACAACGATGGAGCCGCCCCTCGGCATCGCATCTCGCGCGTTGACCACCAGATTGAGCAGCGCGCTTTCCAGTCCCGCGGGGTCCACGAAAATCGGGGGCATCGACGCATCCACCTGGGTCGTGATCCTGATCTCTGCGCCGAGCGCCCCGGCAGCCATCTCGATCATGTTTTGAATCGAATCGCCCATCCGGATCACCGATGGTTTCAGCTCCTCGTTTCTGGAGAAGACCAGCAGGCGCCGGGTGATTTCGGCGCCGCGCGTCGCTGCCTTTTGCGCAGTCTCGATTCGTCTCATCGCGCCAGGGTTGTCAGAGACGAGGCGATTCAGCAGGTCCAGGTTTCCTATGATGATGCCGAGCAGATTGTTAAAATCATGCGCGATGCCGCCGGTGAGCTGTCCCACGGCTTCCATTTTCTGGCTCTGGTGCAACTGGCGCGCCAGTTGCTTCCTCTCGCTGATGTCGCGGATGGCCGCGGTCACCAGCACTCCCTCGGCGCTCTCGAGAGGGCTGAGCATGATCTCGATGGGGAATCTGGTTCCATCCTTGCGCCGCCCGTAGAGTTCAATGCCCGTGCCGATCTGCTGCGCGAGGGCTTCCGCCGCGGTGCGGGTTCCATCGGCGATCAACCGCTCCGCAAAGCCCTCTGGAATGATGTCGGTCACCTTGTGGCCCAGAAGTTCATCGCGCCGGTAGCCGAATTGTTTTTCCGCATGTGCGTTCAGCAGGACGATCTCGCCATCCTCGTTCACCACCACCATTCCGTCCGGCGCCGCCTCCAGCAGTCCCCGATACCGGCCCTCCATCTGAGCCAGATGTTTCTCCTCATCCTTGCGCACCGTGATGTCGCGAATCGCAGCCGTCACCAGGATTCCCTCGGGGCTGTCGAGTGGGCTGAGCATGATCTCGATCGGAAAATTGCTTCCATCCTTGCGCCTGCCGGTGAGTTCGATGCCGGTGCCGATCTGCTGCGCCAGGGCTTCGGCCGCGGTGCGGGTTCCGTCTGCGATCAACCGCTCCGCGAAGCCCTCGGGAATGATGCTCTTTACTTCCTGCCCCAGGAGCTCATCGCGGCTATATCCAAACTGCTTCTCCGCCTGGACATTCACGAGCACGATCTGGCCGCGCTGGTCCACTACCACAATCGCATCGGGAGCCGCCTCCAGGAGGGCGCGATAGCGGGTCTCCATGCGGGCCAGTTGCCGCTCAGCGTCCTCGCGTTCGGCAAGACCCGCAGAGTCAGGCGGAATCGGAAGTTGCGCAACTACGCGGGCATGCAACGGCATTGTCGTCGCCTCGATTTTCCCATTGCGGACAGACTGGGACGGATGGTTGTGCGCTGCGGCACTCCAGCCACGGAATACGCCCGCATACAACCACCGCACCACGATTTCGGGCTTTGGGTCTGTTCTTTTCTGCACAATTGTGGAGTAGCGGAGAGCCCGAATTGGGCCTTCCGCAAATGGGACTCTGACCCAGACCGCCGAGGCGTGATCGGGAACAGAAGCGGTGACTGGTTCGGACGGCATGGTCTCGACCGAAATGATCTAGGTCCCCAAACAATCCCGGACCTCAAACGAATTTGGAAGAAGTTTTTCCGCTTCACGACCAGTGCTGGAACGGGAAAGTCAAGGGGTTACCGGGGTTCCCATTCAGGTTCCTGTTGGCTTGACGGCGGTCCGTGGCAGGCCTAGACTCACAAAGGTTTGGGCATATGTGGCGGGTAACGCATGCCCTAACTTGTCCGGCTAAGTCAAACAAGGGGGAGCTGGAAACCAAAGCTTAGTTAAGAGCGCGGTAAACCATGCCGCGTCTATCACTTGCGAGTAGGACTCGTAGAGGGGACTTAGTGAACACGAGTACCCTGAATGGCGGCACAGAATTGAAATTGGAGAGTGTATGGCAACAATAAGTCTGGATCAGGAAATTAACCCATGGGAAGCACAAAGCGCCCGGTTTGAGTTTGCGGCACGCAAGCTGAACCTGGACCCGGGTCTGTGGAAGTTGCTCAGTACCCCATCGCGCGAAATCATTGTGCACTTTCCAGTCACGATGGATAACGGACTGATTGAAATGTTCACCGGCTTTCGGGTGCAACACTCGATTGCTCGCGGGCCGGGCAAAGGCGGCATTCGTTACGCGCCGGAGGTGACACTGGACGAGGTGCGCGCTCTGGCCAGTTGGATGACGTGGAAGTGCGCGGTGGTCAATATTCCATTCGGGGGCGCGAAGGGCGGGGTGATTTGCGACCCGAAGACGATGAGTCAGGGCGAGCTGGAGCGGATGACCCGCCGCTATACGTCGGAGATCATCGACTTCATCGGGCCGGAGAAAGATGTACCCGCGCCCGATGTGAACACCAACGAGCAGACCATGGCTTGGATCATGGACACCTACTCCATGCACGTGGGCCATACGGTAACCAGCGTGGTGACCGGCAAGCCGCTGACCATCGGCGGATCGCGGGGCCGCACGGAAGCCACCGGACGCGGCGTGCTGGTGATGTGCGACGAGAGCCTGCGCTACCTGAACATGCCTGTCGAAGGCTGCCGCGTCGTTATTCAGGGATTTGGCAATGTGGGCTCCAACGCCGCGCGCCTGATGATGGAGCGGGGCTACAAGATTGTAGGCATCGCCGAGAGAGATGGCGGCCTGTCGAATCCCAATGGCATCGATATTCACCAACTTGCGGAATACAGGTTCCGCAACGGGACGACTCTGGGATTCCGCGGCGCCGAGGCCATGCCCAGCGAAGAATTGCTGGTGACCGAGTGCGAGATTCTGATTCCCGCGGCAACCGAGAACGTGATCACCAGCCGCAACGCCGAGGGGATTAAAGCGCGCATTGTTGTGGAGGGCGCCAACGGTCCCACCACGGCGGTGGCCGATGAGATTTTGGCCGACAAGCGGATTTTCATTGTGCCGGACATCCTGGCCAACGCCGGCGGCGTGACTGCCAGCTACTTCGAGTGGGTGCAGGACCGGCAGGGCTACTTCTGGAAGGAAGCCATTGTCAACGAGCAACTGGAAACCATTTTGCGCGACAGCTTTGACGACGTGGTGCGCTACGCCGAGGCCCACAACGTGAACAACCGCATCGCGGCCTACATGCTGGCCATCGATCGCGTGGCGTTTACCATCAAGCAGAGGGGCATCTACGCTTAGTTGCCCGGTGGGATTGAAGTTGGCAGTCATGACATAAAACGGGATGGGCTTGGGGCCTGTCCCGTTTTTTTTAATTTTTAACCGGACATTTTTGGTGCGGCGCAGAAGAACGGGACCGCTCTCTCTTGGCCGGTGCGATAATGAGCTAAACGGAAGGCGCTTTCACTGGGGCGCGCACGAAAAATGAACTTGCCCAACTCCATCACGATGAGCCGGATCGCCATGATCCCGCTGCTGCTTTGGATCCTGTCGCCACACTTCGCGTGGCTGGGGTCGAACGGGGAGCAGGAGATTGCGGCGTCGGTGCTGTTCGTTCTGGCTTCGATCACCGATGGTTTGGACGGCTACCTGGCCCGCAAGCGCAAGCAGATCACGACCATCGGCATGTTGCTTGATCCCATCGCCGACAAAGTGATGGTCACCGCGGCACTGATTGCGCTGGTGGCTTACAACCCCGAGGTGGTCAAGGTGTGGATCGCGGTGGTGATCATCGGCCGCGAGTTCCTGGTCTCCGGCCTGCGCTCCATTGCCTCCTCGGAGGGCTTCACTATTGAGGCCAGCGATCTGGGCAAGCTGAAGACCGTCATCCAGATCGTGTCTGTGGTTTCGGCCATTCTGGCGCACCACTGGAACGAGTGGCAGTTTGGCGTAATCGTCATTCCGCTTAAGTGGATCGCCATCACCGCCATCTACTTTACGGTGCTGGTTTCCGTGATCTCCGCGATCGATTATTTTGTGGGCTTCTGGAAGAAGATCGACCATGCCTCCAAGGACAGGCGCAAGGCTTTCGTGCTCTCGCGCCGCAAAAGTGCAAGCGCGCCTTAGCAATCTTTGCAGCTCCGGTGTCGCCGAGCACTCCGTTCATCGAACAAGGATGCAGAGGGGCCGTGGCATTTTCGCAACGGAGCGATCGGTTCTCGAATTCAGTAAAAAGCCCCGGCCATGGCCGGGGCTTTTTACTGAGGATACAGCCGGTTGCTAGGCCAGCGCCGCGACCTGCTGCGGAATGTGGATCGCCGGCGAGGCGCCAGGCGCTGGCGCATGAACTGCCGGGGCAGGGTGCGCGTGGGCCGGGCGCGTGAGCCGGTGGACGAAATGATAGGGCGGCCAGGGGCCGGAGCTCTGCATCTGGCATTCCCGCATCAGAGTGCTGGTGGACAAGAACTTGTTCTGGTACCGCTCCACATATTTGCGGTCGATCAGATGGGCGATATCCAGCACCATCTTGCCGCTTTCCGTCAGCCGGCAGCTTACCTCTTCATCAAGGGGCAGAAACAGCCGGTGCATCTGGAAGCTGACTGCGCGCGCGCGGGTCTGGCGCTCCCGCGTGCGGGCCGCGTTCTCACGCAGGTTGCTGAGGTATTCCCGTCCCACGCCTTCGGCCGGCTGATGCTTGTCCAGCGAGTGGGCGCAGCAGTCGTCGACCAGGATCTTAAGATGCATCTCGGTCTTGCCGCGCAGCTTGTCAATATTTCCGAGGAACTGGCGCTGGTTGGACCGGATCGACTTGCGCAGGCTCTCATCGTCATTGAAGACAGTGCCAAACCGGAAGGGAAGCACCGTGGAGTGCTGGAAGCAGTCGGCGATGACCCGGGCGTGGTCCACGCCGGATTTCTGGTTCAGAGTTTCCGTGGGGTTGTGCTCGCTGACGATGACGGCGAGGTCGCTGGCGGGGTAAAGAAAAACCTGGTTGCCGCTCACTCCGAGGACCGATTCCATCGGAACAGGTTTTCGATGACGGGCTAATTCAGGGAAGGCTTGCTTTTCACCGATGCAGTAGGCGTACCATGCCATGACGAGATACTCCGTGCGCATGCGCCGGAAAGCGCCGCTAGTTGGTGAAGCTCTGTGAGGGTGGGAATAACTGCATATGGACATCAGGCCGGGCGTTTGCACCTACCCGGGTGAACTATGCCGAATAGTAGCCCCATGAAAATACGACTGGCAACACCAGGTTTCACAAAGTTCGTATAAGGAAGCGCTAATTATGAAGATCGCATTGATGCTATAAAAACAAAAGTTTGTGACATGGAAAAATTGTGATCTTCGCGCTGCAATAAACGGTTAAGGGACTCGTTGCCACACTAATGGAGAACCCGCCAGATGTGGAAAACCAGGTACCCATTCATGACCAGCGATAGCAGCAGAAGGCTTATCGCAGTCCACGCAAGCAGATTCACTTTTTTGCCGACGCTCTTCAGATCTCCGATCATTTCCTGCTGTTCCAGCGTATTGCGGTCGGTGGCTTCACGCACCATTTGCAACTGATCTTCGACTTTTTTCAGCGCCGCATTCTGCTCCGCGATCTGATTGCGCAACTCGAGATGTTGGGTCTGGAGTTTGGTCAAACCGTTCTGCATGGGCGCCAGGTCGACGGGCGGCGGCGCGTGGGGCCGCGGCGCGAGGATATTGGAGACGGCTGTACCCACATTTCCATCAAGCAGAGGCAAAACACGCTGGACATACGGCAATGCCGCGCGAAACACGTTCACGGCACGCTGAAGGGTGGAGGGCGGGTCGGCTTTGGGAGCCGGACCGGCGGCCAGGGCGCGCCGCGGAGGCGGGGCAGCGGGGGGGCTGAGTTCGTCAAACTGGGCCGGCGTTTGCGGGCGCGCGTCGCGAATTCGAATCGGCGGCGAGGGCCCTAAAAAGCGCGGATACTGCTTCTCCGCTGTCTCTGTCCGCCGGTCAGCATCGTTTGAATCAAAATCTTCTGGATCGTTCATCAGCTTCCTTCTTCCTTCAATATATAAGGCCAGTCGGCAAGTCGCGTATCCTCATAGCCAGGAGGGGCGTGTGAACCCAGTTGTGCACCGGACGCTCCGCAGCCTGCAGCGCAACATCCTGGCAGGCATCATCACTATTGGGCCGCTGTTTGTGACCTACCTGATCTTCAGCTTTCTGCTGAGCGCGCTTGCCAAAGCCGGATTGCCGGTGGTGCAACTGCTTGCCGTCATCTTTCCCGACGCGTGGATCGCCCAGCCGTGGCTGCAATCGGTGCTGGCCGTGTTGCTGACGTTGGCGGTGCTTTACGTGGTGGGCCGCCTGACTTCGGCGGTCATGGGCCGCCAGGCGTTCAATCTTTTTGAGGCTGCCCTGGACCGGCTGCCCTTTGTCGCCAAGGTATACCGGTCCGTGCGACAACTGCTGGACACGATGATGGGCAAGAAAGAGACCAGCCAGCGCGTGGTGCTGGTGGACTTTCCTATCGTGGGCCAAAAGAGCATCGGATTTCTGACCCGCACGCTGATCGACAAGACCAGCGGCGAATTGCTGGCTGCGGTCTTGTTGCCTAATGCAATTAATCCGACTTCGGCGTTCCTGCAGATTCTCCCTATCCACAGGGTGACCGAGACCGACCTGAACATGGAGCAGGCCATGAGCATGCTGATGACGGGCGGAGCGGTGGGTCCGGAATCGATTCTGTATACGCGGCCTGCAAATGCCGCGGCTTCGATTGAGCTGCCGTCTGCCGACTAGAGTCCACCGTGTGATTGTCTATCCGGGTTGATCCGCAGAATTCGGGGGCGAGCCTTGCGCCAGTTCGTCGCCGGCGTGACGGCCCTCCGCGGTGATCTTGCGCAGGCTGACGTGCTCGAAATGCGCCCAGATCAGGCCGATGGGCACGATGCCGAGGAAGCTGACCACCAGCAGGGTCGCGGCGCAGGCAGTGGACGCCTCGGGCGCGGCGCCATAGAAGCTGACCATGACCGCGGCCACGGCTGCAATCTGCGTGAACCAGCCCAGGATGGGCAATTGGAAGACGCTGGCTCCGCCGCTGACCGCAAGGAGCAGGATGCAGCGGGACAGATTCATCCCGGCCAACTGCGGGCTGGCGGTAAAGGCCCGCATCGTTTCCAGGTAAGCGACCGTGATGAGCAGCCACATGGTTACCGAGAGCGACGCGGCGATGCCGAAGTCGGAGTACGAACGCATGGTGTCCAGGCCGGTGCGGAAGGCGAGAATTTTGTTGCCCACGGCTTCTCCAAGCTTCTCTGATATCACGCCAAGGGCTCGCTTAATGAACGAGGCAACGAAGCCGCCGGCCAGCCGCACCGCAACCAGAAAGAGCGCAGCCAACACGGTGATGGCGAGGCCGCCATATCCGGCCTTCCTGACGATTTCAGGGTGCGGGAGCGCACCCACCGGCGCCAGCAAAATGACGGCGGAAATGATCAGGGCCATTGAGCCGAAATCGAAGAGCCGCTCCACAATGTAGACGGCGATTTGCGTGCTGAGCAGAAGGCCGGTCCGCCTGGCGACAAGGTAAGGGCGCACCGGGTCAGCAACGCGGCCGATCAGCGCCACGGCGGTGAAGCCGATGACCTGCGTGCCCAGCAACGAAAAGAGCGGGACTTTTTTGTTGTGCCTGAGCAGGAGGGCCCAACGCACAGCGCGAAAAACGTAGCCGACGTAGATGCAGCCCAACCCAATGCCGATCTGACGCCAGTCTGCCAGGGCGAGTTGGGCGCGGAAAACGCGGAAGTCGAAATGAATCCGGTTGCGCCCCCACACCAGGAGCGCCCCAAACGCCGCCAGAACGACTAATCCCGGAATCCACTGCTTCTTGTTCAAGCTTTCCCCGCTTCGCGACAGCCTTCGTTCATTCTATCGAGCGCGGCTGGGGGAGAGCCGCATGCGATTTGGAATTGTGGCATTTCAGAAGTGTGCGTTAGCGTGGTGCATTGAGGTGCGCGGCTGATGTCGATGCCATCGCGTGAGCCGTGAGCGCCTCGCGCGCATGCACGCGGCGATTGAACTCATGAATCACACGCGCCACGTAGACCCTGGTTTCGCGGTAAGGGGGAATGCCGTTGTACTTGTCCACGGCTTGTGGACCCGCATTGTAGGCGGCCAGCGCAAGCGCCAGATTGTCGCGATAGCGGGTGAGCATGGCATCCAGATAGGCGGCGCCGCCGCGCACATTTTCTTCCGGCTTGAAGCTGTCTGTTACGCTCAGTCCGGCAGCGGTCGAGGGCATCAACTGCATCAGCCCGCGCGCGCCGGCGCGGCTCACGGCACGCGCGTTGCCGCCGCTTTCGGCCTTCACCAGGCTGGCCAGCAGGTCTACATCGAGGTTATGTTCATGGCCGGCGTTGACCAGCATCTGGCGCAAGTCGGCGGGAGAAAGTGTGGCGTTTTGATCGGTAGCGGGCGCTGCATCGCTGGATTTCGGCAGAGCGGGTGGATCGGGAATCTGCTCGACCGCAGTGATCTCCTGAGGCGCGAACTCGATGTAATTGTCCTGGCCCTCGCCCATGTAGAGCCGGACGCGGCCCTCGACCTCGGCGTGATGCCGGCACTGGATCGCGAACCCGTTGACCAAGGTCACGCTCTCCGCGGCGCGTGCCGCAGGTGCCGCGCTCACCAGCGCTGCGAGGGCTCCCATCGTGATGAAGATATTTCCGCGCATTTCCAATCGCAATCCCATTCGCACGATCCAATCCTAACGTTGCAGTTCCACTTTGGCGGCAGAAAACTTTGCCACCGCCGCCTCCAGCACCACGGCCACGCCGTCGTGGTCGTTGGGCGGGGCCTGCTTCCAGCCGCGCATTTTGGCCATGGCGCGCAGCTCGATTGCGGCGTTGCCCATCATCACCCCTTGGCCGGCCCACTCCAGCATATCCACGTCATTCCAGTTGTCGCCAATGGCCATGGTCTCCTTGCGACCCACGCCCAGCCGGCCGGCGAGCCGCTGCAACGCCCAACCCTTCGAGACGCCCGGCGGCAACAGATCCACAATCGACAGGTCGCGCGCCGGATACTCGGTTCGGATGCATTCGCAACTGCTGCTCCACGGGCTGGCCTTGAGCGCCTTCTCAGCCTCTCTCATCTTGCTCAACCCGCCCGTCACCATGCCCTGAATCGGGTTTTCGCCGTCGGCAAGCGCTCGCTCCAGCGGTTTGACCACCTCGATGGCGTTGCGGTTGGCCTCGACCCAAAGAGAGATTCGCCCTTGCGCCAGTTCCAGCTCTTCAAGAACCAGTTCGCCGCGCCCCGGCCTGTCAAAAGTGAAAACCAACACACCAAACTCCCGGAGCAGCCCGCAGAGTCCGCGCGCTACCCGCGCCTCAAGTTCGCAGCGGTCGATCGGCGTGCCGCCCAGAGTGCGGGTCACTGCTCCATTGGACGTGATGAGGGGCGTATCCGCTCGCAGGCCCAGACCGTCAAGCATCGGCGCCGTATAGGCAGCGCGCCTTCCGGTGGCGATGGCCACGATGATGCCAGCCTGCTGCGCGGACTTGAGCGCCCGCGCCGTCCGCGGACTGACCGCCTGCGCAAAGGTTGGCAGCAGGGTGCCATCCATGTCAATCGCCACCAGGCGAATGGGAGGGTGCATAGGACCAGTGTAGTCTGTCAGATATGGAGCGCATTTGCAGCCAATGCCACGCGGTTCTCGCCCTGGAGACGGAAGCGGACTGGTGTCCGGCTTGCGGCGGGGCATTGGTGGAACGGAAGAGTGTGCCGGAACTCAACCCGGCCGGCGGGGCACCGCAGGAAGTCGATCATCGCGGCATCCTCTTGCCGCGCCGTCATGCGCTGGGCGGGATTATTACGCCGCAGTGAGCGGGCGCTGCAATTGAGAATCAAGGGCTCGTGTCGAGTCCAACCGCCTCGGCCAATCGCGCCTGCCGCTCGTCGAAGGTCCAGAAGCGTTCCGCCTTCAACTCCAGCGCGCAGGCAACGTGGAGCGAGTCCAGTGTGCGGACGCCGAGGGTGGGGCAATACCGCCGGGCGAGACCGGTGCTTGTTTCCCAGGCGCTGTGAGGGAATTCCACTCGAATCCAAAGTCCAGCAGAACAATCGCGTTCAAAATCGCTCCACGCCAGTTGCAACTGTGAGCGGGGGATTCGCTTCAGAAACACCTGCTGATTGATTGCGTGGGCGAGTTCCGCGCGATTGAGAGGCGTGAGATAGATTCGAGGCGCACCCGCCAGGCGCTGGTCGACACTTGGTGAATGGGCATCCGGGATGTAACTCGAAACCAGGAAGCTTGAGTCAACGTAGGCGCTCAATAGCGGCTCCGTTCCCTCTCTTCGATCAGGTCGGCCACCGGGGTTAGCACACGGTCGCCGAAGATGGCGCGGCGTCGAGCGGCAAAGTCCGGCCACTCGGCCGGAGGCGGTGCCGGTGGGGTTCGCGGCACCAGATCGCCCAATACCTCGTTCCGCTCGCGCACCTCGATGTGGACGCCAGCCTTGAGCCAAGCTTTGATCTGGCGCGTGTCACGGAGCTGTCGAAGGGTGATGCTTTGCATGACCTAAATGTGACACAAAATGTGTCACATTGTCAAGTCGGCTGGAAAGTGTGCCTTATTCGTATCGCAGCGCTTCGGCGGGGAGCACTCTGGCCGCAGCGGACGACGGATACAGTGTGGCCAGCAGGGAGATCCCGATGGAAACTGCCGACACGATCACTCCATCGAGCGGCCGTGGAGCAAAGGGCAAGGTATCGATGGAATAGACCTCGGCGGAAAGATGGATGAAGTGATAGTGGCCGCCTGCCCATGCGGCCAGATAGCCGAGGGCGAGGCCGAGAATGGTGCCGATGAGGCTGATCAGGAAGCCTTGCAGCAGGAAGATGCGCCGCACCTGACCGGGCTCGACGCCAAAGCTCATCATCACGGCAATGTCGCGGGTTTTTTCCATCACCATCATGGTGAGCGCGATGAGGATGTTGAGCGCGGCCACGATCACGATGAGCGTAATCACGATGAAGGTGACCACCTGTTCTTCCTTGAGAGCGCGGAAGAGCTCGCGATTCTGCTCCATCCAGTTGGTGGTCATGAAGCCTTTGCCGGCGGCCTGCTCAATGGACTGGGCAATCTCCGGAGCGCGGTCCAGATTGTCCACCTTAAAGCTGATGACGGAGAGCAGGTCCGGTTCGCTGAACAGTTGCTGCGCGTCGGCCAGGCGCACAAATCCCATCTGGGTGTCGTATTGGTAAAAGCCGGAATGAAATGTGCCTGCCAGTCGGAAATGCACGTACTTGCCGATCATCCCGAGCGGCGTCATCTCCCCTTGTGGGCTGATAATCAGCACCGAATCACCAACCGATGCGCCCACGGTTTCGACCAGGTCCTTGCCCAGCACGATAGGCGGCAGTGCCGTGTTGAGCGCCGACGCCGGTTGCGGTTGTGGTTCTAGCGCGCTTATCGAACCTGGTGTCGCCGTGCTCAGCAGGTCGCTGACAGTCTTTTCATCGGCGGGCAGAATGCCTTCCAGCAACGCCCCCCCATCGCGAGCGCCGCGCGCAACCAGAACCTGTTCGTAGAGCCCCGGCGAAGCGCCGATCACGTGCGGCAGGCGGCGCAGCCGGTCAAACAGGGGTTGCCAGTCCTTGATGCCGTCGGCCTTTACGCGCATCAACTGCACATGCGCGCTGTTGCCCAGCAGCCGGTCCTGCAGGTCGCGCTTCATGCCGTTGGTGATGGCCAGCGCGATTACGAGCGCGGCCACTCCCGCGGCCACTCCGGCAATGGAAATGGTGGTGACCACGCCCACCACAGCCTGCCGCCGTTTGGCCTTGAGGTAACGCGCCGCAAGAAAAAGTTCGAATCGCATCGAGCCTACTTCACTGCGCTCTTAAATACTGTTTTGGACACGCCGACGTTGTCGTAACGGTCGTATGCGCGGACGGTGATCAGATGTTCGCTGCCTTTGCCTTGAAGCGCAGAGGCAGGAATGCGGAGGGTATAGTGCTCTCGCCTGGAGTCGGACAAGCCGCCCACCGGCGCGATGAACTGCCACGGTCCGGCATCGATTGAGTATTCCGCGTGAGCAATGGGCGAGACGGCGTCTTCAGCGTCAAAGGTTAGCAGAACCGGCTTGGCACAGGGTGCGTGTGTGCATTCGGCTTCTGCTTCGGCAGCCTGCAGCCCGCTGATGACCGGCGGCGTGGTGTCCACCTCGAACCGCTCGCTCACTTTGGCGCCGGTAAGCGCGTCGGCGGGGGTGTGCGAGGGCGCGTCGGATGCGACCACCTTGATCTGATAGCCGCCATCGGGAATCAGCGTTGCGTCAAAGCTGTAGGCCTTGTCGGTGATGCCATCTTTCAGCAGCCTCCACACGGTTTCGCCGTCGCCGCGCAGATAGAGAGAAAAAACCAGATCGTCGCCGTTGTCGTCGTGGGCCGCCCATCGCACGGTGATGGCGGTCCGGTCCTTGACGGCCGGCAAGGCTGCGGTGGCGCCGCTGTCAAAGGTGATGGCGTTGGTCTGATTCGACGACGGAAATGCAATGCTCATGGCCGACTGGTTGCCGGGCTGGTTCTGGGCCAGGGTTTGGGGATTAACGCGCGCTCCGGGCACGACCACCATCTCATCCACCACCGGCGCGGAATTCACAGGCAGGTAATTCACGCCCACGCTGCCCACAGTTCCGCCTGCGCTCAGCGCGGCTTTCCACTGCAAAAAACGCCCCGGCGGTGAAGCCACCGCTCCGTCCGCGAGCGGCTGCCAGTCAGACCAGCCGCGCACCGGCTGTTCCACGTTGCCGGTGCGGGTCAGCAGATCAAAGCCGGTCGAACCGGGTTCAACCTCGACGCGGCCAAAGCGAGCCAGCGCGCCCGCATCCAGCACGTCGCTCGCGTACTCATGTTTTTCGTTGGCTGCGCCCAGGCGGAAGAGCTTGCCGGTATTGCCGCTGCCGATCAAGACGCCATCTTCTGCGACCGCCAAGCTCAATCCCTGCTGCGCATCCAGGTGAGCCACGTCGGCGTAGGCGCCGTTATCCGCAATGCGGAAGACTCGGCCTTGATTTCCGCTGATCGCCAGCAACCCGTCTGGGCGCGCGGCCAGGGCATAGACAATCTCGTCCTTGCCGGCCCACAGCTTGCGCGGCGCCTGAGCGGAACCTTCGAGTGCGGGGTCGAGGGCGTAAATCTCGGTTCCCTCGGGCAGCGCAGTGCTGGCATTAGCCGCCTGCAACGATGCCGGCTGGACGATGGTGATAGTTACCGAGCCAACTCCCTGGACGGGGAGCGGAGGCAGCGGATTGTGGCTCTTGTCGCCCACACTGGCTGCGTAGATGGTCCCGTTCGCGCCCACGGCAACCGCCGTGATTTCGCGCTTGGGAGCCTCGAAAAGAACATAGCCTTTACCCTGCGGACCGATCCGGTATACCAGCCCCGATCCATCCGAGCCGGCAATCAGGTTGCCCTTCTTGTCCCACGCCAGGCAGCGAATGTGCTCCTCGTCGCTCTTGAAGAAGAGCTCCGGCTTGTCGCCGGGTTTGGCGGGATCGACGCGGTACACCGCTCCCGGCCCGCCGGTGGCGATGTAAAGCCGTCCGGCGGCGTCGAAGGTCAGATCCCAGATATAGTGCGAATTCGATTTCTCGGTATTCGTTTTTTCGGTGGACTTGCCGTCGCCTTGCTTTGTCGCGTCCGCCCCCGTCTTTTCGGCGTTCGGCGCCGCGGCGTCGAAGACCACGGTTGCGTTGCCGTCGTCGAGTTTGGTGGTGGCGTCGGCCTGCAACCGGTATACCTTGCCGCTGGGCAGCGTGGCCGCGTAGAGATACTTGCCGTCCGGCGCCAGGCGCACCACTTGTACGCTCAGGTCCTTGGTCTCGAAAAGAGTAAATGCCTTGCCGTCCTTGCCGATGCGCAGCACCGTGGCCGGCGAGGCGGTTCCCAGGTAGGTTGCGCCGGCCTTGTCGGCCACAACCGACCACACAAACGTCGAGGGCGTCGTGGCCACTTCAGTCAATGCCGGCCCTTCGCGCAGATGGCCGTCGCTGGTGAGCGCGACGCCCTGCGGCGTTCCTTTCTCAAACTCGTCAATCCGGGACTGCGTCCACAAGTGGGTCTGCTGGGCGAGTGCCGGGTGCAAGGGGACGCCGATGAGAAAAACGGCGAGCGCGAAAAAATTCCTTGCGCAACGAAAAGGGAAGACTGTGCGGGTGGAAACAAGCATACTGTCGTTGAGTCTACTAAAGTTGGGGCCGGTGCGGGCCCTGTTGCCCGTCTCCATCGGCTGCTGTGCAAGTTCCTCTATTTATTGTTTGTCTTTATTGTTTACCTAGTGTTCGCGGCGAAATTGAATAATGCGCCGCCGGTCGCGCTTCGAGGGACGGTGTTCCGGCAGCGGCGCGAATTCCTGCATCGCCTTTCGCTCTGCGGCCAGTTTCACTCGCGCTGCCTTGCTCGCTTCGGTCTCGCGGTAGAGGGTCTGCGCCACTGCAGCGGGTCCGCGCATCTCGCTCAGCAGCAGCACCTCAAGCTGAAACTCTCCGCCCTCGTTCTTCACCTGCAACAAGTCGCCCACGTGGACTTCCCGCGCCGGCTTGGCTTCCATCCCTCTCAAATGGACTCTGCCCAGATCGCAAGCCTTCGAGGCCAGCGCGCGCGTCTTGAAGAAACGCGCGGCCCAGAGCCACTTGTCGATGCGGACAGCGGTCATGATCCATTGTCGTACAGGAGTGGGAAGCACCGGAGCAGGTTCAGCGGAGAACATTTCAAGATTCGGGTCAGGATTCGGGCTCAACCTTCCAGATATAAAGATGATCGTCGTCGCTGGACGTAGCCACCTCGATGCCTTTTTGGCGGGTGGCGCGGTTGAGCGCGGAGCGGATGTTCTCCTTGGTGTCCGGCAGGGCAGACAGCGGAACCTTCAGCGCCGATCCCTGCTCCAACTGATCGATGTCGCTCAGCAGTTGCGTGACAATCTGCTTGTGCTTTCCATCCCGGCCTTTGGGAACATCGAGCTGAAGAATGGATTGAAATCTGGAAGAGGAGATTTTTGTATCCGAATTTGTCGCCATGATCGTCGGTCCTCTCTGTCGCACCTTAAGCGCTCGATCTCGCTGCTCGCCGCAGCTCCTCAGGCTCAGGAATCCGGCTTTAACGTATGCTTAAACAGCCGTAAACCTACCCTTAGAGCAAAAGAGTACAAAAATACGGAAGAGTCTGCAAGTCAATAAATAGAAAAAGCGGTCAATATTGCTCACTTCATCTCCACGAGAAGTAACCAAAGGAGGACCTGCCAGTTCCTGCGAAAAGCTGCCAACTCCTGCAAACCCCTGAGCTTGCCTATAATGACGCGATTTTAAAGATTTAGTTGCGATCTCAAAGATTCAACCCGTATTTAAAAAAGCCTGCTAGGCTCGGCGAAAGAGGTTAGAATTCCCTATGACTCCGAGATCGACTTTCCCCACCATACCCATCAACGACGTACCGCGGTCTGTACCGCCGGTCGATGCCAACTCCTACCGGCCAGTCGTTCTGGTGGTCGACGATGAGTCCGCCATCGCTGACACGCTTGCAGAGATCCTGACTCGCAGCGGCTATGCAGCGATGCCGGCCTATGATGGACAGTCCGCTCTGGAAACGGCGCTGCTGATGCCTCCCGAGATGCTCATCACGGATGTTGTATTGCCGGGAATGAGCGGGATCGAGCTTGCGATTACGGTGAAGCGCGTTTTTCCGGACTGCAAGATTTTGCTGTTTTCCGGACAGGCATCTACGTCCGATCTGCTGGCCTCAGCCAACCAGGCCGGGCATCACTTCGCGTTGCTCAGCAAGCCGGTTCACCCCACCGACCTTCTGTCGCGGGTTTCGGACACTCTGAGATCGCCCAAGATACAGCCCTCAGGCAGCGTCCGCAAGGGTGCCCCGGCGGCAACAGGGTCTTAGCAGGCGGCTCTCAGTTGGCCAGCACGGCGCGGTAGCGGACCTTGTTCTTCTTTACCTTCTCGATGGCTTCGTTGGCCTTGGCCATGGGAAACGACTCGGTCTGCGCTTTGACGCCGTGGCGGGCGGCCACGTCCAGCATCTCCCGGAGCCGATAGGGGCTGCCGGCGGGGTTGCCGCTGATGGAGCGCAGCCCGGAGATAAGCGGAAAAGCCTGCACGGAGACCGGCGAAGGCGGCACGCCGACAAAGCACAAGGTCCCGGTAGGCCGCAGCGCCTGAATGTAGGTTCCCCAGTCCTCGTCGGCGTTTACGGTGCTCAAAATAAAATCCAGCGCCCCGGCCACTTCCTTCAATGCCTTGGATTCCCGGCTGTTGACAAAGTGGTGCGCGCCCAGCGCGCGAGCCTCTTCTTCCTTGGCGGCCGAGGTGGAAAAGGCCGTTACCTCCGCGCCGAACACCCGCGCGAACTGGATGGCGATATGCCCCAGGCCGCCGATGCCGATGACGCCTACCCGCGAAGAGGGGTTGACGCCATGCGTGCGCAGCGGATTATACACCGTGATGCCGGCACACAGAAGCGGCGCCGCCGACTCGCTTTTGAGGGCATCGGGGATGGGAATCACAAAGCGGGCATTGGCGCGGACCGAATCCGCATAACCCCCATTGCGATGGACGCAGGTGGCTTCCGCCGACAGGCAAAGGTTTTCCATGCCGCGGATGCACCATTCGCATTCTCCGCAGGAGTTCGATTGCCAGCCCAGGCCGACTCGCTGGCCCACCGCGAGGGAGCGCACACGGTCGCCGACGGCGGCAACTGCGCCGACAACTTCATGGCCGGGAATGAAGGGGTACTGGCTGATACCCCAGTCGTTGGCAATCAGGTGCAGATCGCTGTGACAAATGCCGCAGTGGGTGATGGCAATCTCCACATCCTGCGGACCCAGTGAGCCGGGGTCGTAATGAAACGGCAACAGTTCCGCGCCTGCCGCGTGAGCTGCGAGTCCTTTAATCTGGGCCATGGTTGTTCTGGATTCCTCATTGGGGGGTGGCATAAAGACCGGCGCGTTCAAAGAAAGCTGGCCGAAAAATGTGCGGAGGTTCCTCTGCGTCCATCCTAGTTTAAACCGCCGCCCGGTACTATGCGCAGATTGAGGACCTGGAATCCGCTGAGCACTCCGCCGGCAGGCGCCTGGGCCGCCAATTCAGCCGACTCACCGTTCAGGGCCACATCCTGCGCCATTCGCACGGGTTCCAGCGCATTGGCCATGGAGAGCGGCATACTTGCGAGTGTCTGTCCCTCCATGCCGGCCTGCGATTCAGGCACCAGCAGGCTCACGTAGACGCAATCGGCAGCATGTTGGCGGGTGGCTTCCTCAAGCACTGTCTTCATGTCGGCCGGGTGGCCTGAAAATCGGGGCTGGTCCAGGATGCGATCCAGAGTGCCGGAGTCGGAGATCAGCAGTCGCAGCGTTCCCGCGCCCAGCCTTGCGGGCAGTGTCACCGGGATGCGCACATTACGCGCCGGCTGTTGCCAGGGGCGAACGGTGGCCTCGACCACCACGGTATCGCCGGCGTGGACAATATCGTTTGAAACCAGCCGCGCTGTTTCCAGATCGACCTGCACGCGCCGGGGAATGGCTTCAGCACGCAGATCGATTGCGCGCACGGCGCCCTCTCTCGCGCCGTTGGAGTAGAGCCGCGTGAAACGCTCGCCGGCCTGGAATGCAATGGCAATGGCTGCCGGAGATTGATCTCCGCTGGAGGCCCACAGATCGATGGGGGAGGGCGGGTATCCGTCGAGGAGAATGCTGCCGGTGAGGTGATAGCTGTTTCCGAAGCTGCTGTCGTTGGCCTGCAGCAACGCCTGATACAGCGACACGATTACGGCCTGCGGGGTAAGCGACGGCAGGTCAAGAATTTCGACGTTGACTTTTCGTTCGCTGCCGGGATCGTGGACGGTGATATGCACCGGGATCATGCGCGGCCTGGCGCCCAACACTCCGCGAATGGCGGAGTCGCGATCATCGGTAAATGCTCCGATCAAATCTCCGGTGTTTACGATCTTGAAGGCATTCAACGGCGAGGCAAGCGTGGCCACTACTTCGGCGGTGGTCATGGGCAGCGAAACCGGGCCGGCTTGCAGGATGGGGTGCCCGCAGGCCAGCAGTTGTTTGGGATCAATGTAGGTGACGGTGCAGGTGGCGGCGATTTCGAGGTCGCCGCGCACCAGTTGCGCGCTCACCGCGGACCCCGGAACAACTGTGGCCCATGCGGCAGCGGAAGGCTCATCGGAAGGATTGGGTTGAGACGAGCCGGACATGCCGCCGGCCGCAACCATTTCCAGGCCGGTGCCGGCCATCTGCTGTTGCCACAGGCGAATGGCTTCGGGCCGGAATCCGCTCATCACCAGCGGCGTCTCCATGGCTTGAAAGCTCATGCCGCCGGACGAGGGACTGGCGGGGGGGCCCGGCTGTTTTCTGTCGACACTTGCCGGCATCGGCGGAAAAAGAATTGCGCTCTCGCTTGCGGAGATTGCCGGCGCGCCCTCGATGGGCAGGTCTCGCACCTGCAGCATCTGTTCGATGGGCGTGATGCCGGCGATGGGGTCCTTGCTGAACTGGCCGATGCGGTAAGAGAGCGAGCCCAGCAGCTTGTTGCCGATGTATACCGGGCTGCCGCTCATGCCCTCCACCACGCCGGTGTATTCGGGCCTGGGGCCCTTGAGTTGGGCCAGGATCAGGTCCTGGCCGGGACCGCGAGCGCCACGCAGCACACCGAGTATTTCCACATTCATTGGCTCGGGCCGGTTGCCCTCAAACACCGTCCAGGCGGTCGCGGTCAGGCCGCGGTGAACCTGGCTGAGCGGAAAGAATCCACCGCTGGATGGGGGCGGAGCGGCGGAAATAGGGGCGCTTTGCCCTTCGAGCAGGCTCACGAACAGTAAAACAATCGGCGCGAAGCCCAGCGCGACGACTGCGGCGGGGCGGGGAAGGCTGATTTCCTTCAGGCGGGTTTTCACGTCTATAAGAGTACAGCCGGGCGTTGAAGAAGGACTAGCCGCCAGCTATTAGCTTGTAGCCTCTAGCCAGATGCAATCCCGAACGCGCGGTAAAGATCGCCATCGGATTTTTTGGATCACAGGAATCCGGGCGTGCGGAGCAAGGGCTAGGGGCTAGTCGCTGGAAGCTGTATTCCCGTATGCTGATCACCACAGAGGTCCTCATGTACCTGCCGTACCTGTACCCGTCGCATCGGTTCCAAATTGCTTCCCGCCGTTTTTGGCTTGCGGGATTGTTGCTTGCTTCAGGCATGACGGCGCTGCCTCTGATCCATGCCCAATCCCAGCCGCCGGCTCCGCCCGCGCAGCCTCAGCAGCCCGACCAGGCGACGCCGGACGCGGGTGGACCGGGCGGCGACTCCGGATCGATTGCGCTACCCAAGAAGAAGGAACCGGCGGAGGACGATACGCCGCCGCCGGCCCCGGCCGCTCCCAAAATCAAAGTTCCGGAAGGAGGGACGGGCAACTTCAACCTGCGCGTAGACGTTCCCGAGGTCGACGTAGACGTGGGCGTGCTGCTGGAAAAGACGGGCCAGTTTGTGCCCGGCCTAAAGCCTTCCAACTTCCGCGTGTATGAAGATGGCGTGGAGCAGAAAGTGGTGGGCTTCAAGCGGGTCGAGGCGCCGATCACGGCCCTGATGATCTGCGAATTCGCGGCTACCAGCTATACTTTCATATACGACATGCGCAACGCGGCCTTTGCCTTTACAAATCAGTTGCGGCCGCAGGACTATGTGGCGCTCATGACGTTCGATCTGCGCACGCAGATCCAACTTGACTTTACCCAGGACAAGCGCCAGTTCGCGCAGGCCATCAACTCGTTGATGATTCCCGGCTTCAGCGAGACCGACGTCTTCGACGCGCTCTATGAGGGCATGGACCGGCTCAGCCGCATCCCAGGGCACAAGTACATCATCCTCATCGCTTCAGGCGTTGACACTCTCTCCAAACTGACCCTCGACAAGATTCTGAAGGCGGTAAAGGCTTCGCAGGATATAACCATCTTCACGGTTTCAACCGGCGGATTCGCGCGAGCGGCGAGCATACACGGCGACAGCCTGAAATTTTTGCAGGCCGACAACCAGATGAAAACCTTTGCCAAATACACCGGCGGCGTCAGCTACTTTCCGCGGTTTCCCGCCGAGATGCCGGAGATCTTCCAGGAAATTAATCAGAATATCCGCTCAAAATATCAACTGGTCTATCACCCGACCAATGCCAAGCAGGACGGAACCTATCGCAAGCTGCGTGTGGAGTTGGTCGACGACGAAGGCAAGCCGTTGCGCATGCAGGATGAGAAGCACAAGCCGCTCAAATACGACATCATTGCCCGCGACGGCTACCGCGCCCAGCCGGAAGTGGAGTAAGGCAAGACACAAAACTCGAGGTGCCGGCGGCTAAGGCAGGGCAGTCGTCAGCCGGTTGCACGATCCGGAGCCACGCCGTCACAACGGACACCGGCTTCTTATTTGAACTGATTCATAAAGTCGATCCCGTAGTAAACGATGACGACCACCGTCATGGCTACCACCAGCCACATCGTTGCGCGCTCAAGAGGCTGAATCTTATTGACCTTGGCGACGATGGCAGCTTGTTCGGACCGCAAGTGATTGAAAGAATCATCCAGGATGAGTTGATCATCCTCGTCGCGGGTCAAGCGCACGGTATACACTTTGAGGGCGATCAGAATCAAAACCAATGCGCCCCAAACCGACCACATCATCGGAACCATCCCTGTCATACTCCACCTCCATGTGGATTTCTGGTCCCAGATACCGGCGGGTCCGTGGAGGAATCGCGGTCTCGTGAGTAGAGGGGCCGTACGGTTGACAATGATAGCTCCGAATGAGCAGGGCTGTGGTGACCCGCATCACATTCATTTTTTGCGGGATGAATCAGCTTTTAACCTCGCGAATTACGCCGCGAGACGCCCGTCAGGAGACCCGCAAAGGCCGTCAAACCTGCGACTTCAGGGTCCTCTGTTGCATCCAATGAGACGCGGCCGCACAGGGGGGCTTGTAACCCGGCCCCCAGAGCGGTAGAGTTAGAGATAGCGGCGACATTTCACCGTCAGGAGAAACCATGGCCACAGCAACCGTTGCACCTGCACAGGAAACCGAAAAGAAGGCGCCCCTCCAGATGACCCCTCAGGCCATTGCCAAGGTACGCGAGATCATGGCTACCCAGGATCCGATCCCCGCCGGGCTGCGCATCGGCGTGGTGGGCGGCGGCTGCTCCGGCTTCCAGTACTCAATGGCCTTTGAGAATCAGAGCGGCATGATGGACAAGGTTTTCAGTTTCGATGACATGAAAGTGTTTGTGGACGCCACCTCGCTGATGTACTTGAACGGCTGCGTGGTCGACTACGTGGAGACGCTGGAAGCGGCCGGATTCAAGTTTGAGAACCCCCAGGTGAAGAGCACCTGCGGCTGCGGTTCATCTTTCAGCGTTTAATTCTGAAATTTCAGCCAGTTTTCTCCGAGGAAAAAGGCCCGTGCCCAGTTTGGGTGCGGGCCTTTTAATCGTTGGTCTGGATTTTTCAGGCCAGGGTGCGCGGCCCGCTTATTGCTGGGGCGCAGCGGCCATGGGAGGAGACACGGGCGGCGTGCCGGGAGGAGTTGCAGGCGGCGTAGTTGTACCACCGACGGGCGTAGTGGTACTGCCGGCCGGTTGGCCGACGGTTCCGGTGTTGCCGCCCTGCATCATCATCCGATCGGCAAGCGGGTCGTAGAAGAATTCCCAATCGTTGTAGTGATTCTTCTTTTTGTAGACCAGGATCGATTGCCTGGTGCTGGCCGGCGAAACGCCGATCATGCCCGCGCCGCCGAAGGTCTGCCCGCCGAGGCCGGTTCCCGCGCTGGCGCCTGCACCAAAGGGTGGGCCGATCTGTGCGCTGGGGTCGGCGCCGGCCGCGCCAGTTGCGCCGGGCCCTGCTCCGCTGGCTCCCGTTCCGGCCGACGGATCGGCGGTACTGCCGTTCGCGCCCGGCGGCGTAGTTGGTGTGGTTCCGGAGTCGGTCGAGCCGAAGATCGAACTGCCGCCGCCGGGGGAGTTGGGCATGCCTGCGGACGGGTTGGGGCCGTTGGAGCCCGGACCGGCGCCGGCCATGGTTCCGCCCCCGATAGGCTGGCCAAAGAAGCCCATCGTCTGAGTCTTGTTCTCGCCGACATGGATAATCTTCCAATCCGCTTTGCCGGTGGTGGGGTCGACGTACTTCTTGCGCAGAAAGCGTATCTGGTTGGTGTTGACCAGTGCGTCGATGCTGGGCGGATAAGCGCCGAACTTCATGTAGTACATTTTGACGGCGCGGACGTATTGCTTGCCGCGGTGCATGGTCTCCACGTCCCGGTCGCGCTGGATCTCTTTTTTGACAATGGGGACGGCAACCATCAGGCCGATCATGAGAACCGCCAGCATGAAGACGACCACTATCAGTATGTAGCCCTCCTCATGGGGACGGATGCGGGGCGGCATTGGATTGGGCTTCTTCATCGCAAGGCGCCTGTTCAATTGGACACCATGGGCAGGGTTTGGGTGTTGTTATAGCCCAGGTCGGTGACCTCGACGCTTAGAGGCAGAATAGCTCCCACCTTATATCGATGATCGACAATCTCGCCGGTCCGTGCCACAAAGATGTCTTCGCCATGGATGAAGAAGGCGACCAGCGACTTGTCTTTGCCCTCGGAGTAGCCGAAGTATTTCAGATCGATGGCCGGCGGACTGGGTGGACCAGAGGGAACCGATGCCATGACCCCAGTGGGCTGGTTGGGCCGAGGGCCGGCTGCAGGATCGTCGATATGCACCGGCGCGGAGTCGGCGGAAAAGATGTTTCTGCCCGTACCGGCGTATACCACGTCCTCAGTCTGTGCCAGCGTGTCAAGGTGCAGCGTAGGGTCGAGGCCGGCGTTGGTCAGCTTTTGGGCATCTCCACCTTGCGCATTCAGGCCAGTGGGCGCGGAGGAAGCCCGCGCGGCCGGATGGCTGCTGAATGGGGCTGTTTGCACCGGGATGGCTGTCGACGGCCGGGAAGGCCCCGCGAAGGCGCCGTAGAGCTCGTAGCCGCCAATCACGGCAATCGCCGCAAAGAGCGCGATCACCAGGTAAACCTGGCGCTTGTTTTCCGTACCGAGACGAAGGGCCATGGCTACTCGCCCTCCTTGCCGGCGGCGGGCGCGAGGGCGGCTTCACCTGCAGCCGAACTGGCGGGCAATCCGCTGGCCGCGGCATCGGCCGGCCGCAGCCAGGTGGAAACCCGCAGCCGCAGGTTGACAAGGCCCCCTTGCTGGCCGGTCAGCGCCATCGCCCGGATGGCAAAGAAAGTTTGATCCCGTTCCAGGCTATTGATGAAGCGCATGATCTGGGGATAGCTGCCGCTGATGCCGAATTCCAGGGAGATTTCAGTCAGATCGGGTCCGGGAGGATTCTGCGTGTAGAGGAGCCGAGAAAGCCGCACCTCCGACTTTACCTGCAGTTCACCCACGCGGGTAGCGATGGAAGAGTAGTTGGGTGGAATTCGCTTTTTATAGAATTCCTCAATCTGGGCGCGCGACTCGTCGACGCGCTTGTCCAGGCCGCGCAGGGGCGCGGTTTGAAGATCCATTGCCTTCAGTTCAATCTGCTTGCCGGCCAAAACGTCCGCGGATCGTCCGTTGGTGGCTGCCCAGTCGAACCCGAAGCGAACAGCCAGCCCGACAGCCAGCACCAGCAGAACCACGAACCCGGCAAGGTGCCAGGTGAGCGGCCAAGCCAGGCGCTCGCGCCAGGTAGAGGGTGTGCGGTTGCTCATTGCGGACCTCCTGGCGCCGGATGGCTTGAAGGATTCGGCTTGGGAATGGTTGTCTGAGCGCCCGGAGCCTCGTGTCGGGCTGGACCGGTGTATGGAATGCGCCCTGGACGGTGGGCCGCAGTCTTTGGGATTGAAGAACCGGCGGGGTGCGTCGTCACGCTGTCAGCATCGTCACTCGCTGCGCGCCGCTTGGTGGCAGCTTTATGATCGCCGGGCGAGGCCGGGTTGTATTCGGCCAGCAGATCGAAATCGACGCGATTGGAGGCGCTGACCGGCTCCAGCCGCTGGCCGGAGCCTTCGGTGGCTTCGGCATTTTCATTCACGATGCGGGGTAAGACAAAGCGCCTGGAGTGCTCGAGATTGCGGACCAGGTCGATGGCCAGGTTGCGCGGACCAATGACGCGAAGATGCAGGGTGATGTGGCCGTCCTTTGCACGGACCGGCTCCAGCGTGGAGACCTGCACTCCGCCGGGCAATACCGTCTCCAAGTCCTCCATGGCGAGCGTCCAGGAGAAAGCCTTGTCATCGAAGAGCTGATTCAGTTCCGTTGCCTGGGCCACCACGCGGGCGTTAGCCGGTTGCTGCATCATCGCCTCGTACCCCTGCCGTTCCTGGGTGACGCGGGCGATCTGCCCATCCAGCGAATGTTCGCGGGCGCGGGCCAGGTCGGCCTTATGGTGGAACGCGCGCAGACCCAGGCCCAGAGCGATGGCGATCACCGCCAGCGCGCTCATGGCGATGCGCAGGCGCTTGATGGCCGGTCCCAGATCGGCAAAGGGGCGAGTAGCGAGATTGAGAGTGATGCGCATTTGCTTACCGGACCCCCGCCAGCGCGCCGGTGACGCCTGCAATGCTTCCAGCTCCGAGCGAATTGGCCGTTCCGGTAGCAGGGCCGGGCGCGAGGTCCACCACGGTTACGCTGGGATCGTCGATCCAGCGCGAGAACTCCTGTGCCCCGCCGATGCGGGCGCCGTAGTTGCCGGAGAAATATAGTTTGCCGGGCCGGGAGCCCAGCCGGTCTTCAAAATAAGCCGAGGCCACGGCGATGCCCCGTTGCACCTCCTGCAGTCGCAAGAGGGGATCTTCGGGAAGGTCGAGGGTGCGATAGAGCAAGAGGTCGTGACCGTTGGTGATGGAGGTGGTGAGCGCCAGGCCGCTGAGGTTAGCCCCCAGCACAGCCTCAAGGGAATCGATCGCTTCCAACGCCGCCAGACTGGAGGGCAGTACCGCGCCCGGCTCGTAGCCGGCAGCGCGCACCGCGGCCTCATATTCTGCGAGGATGGGGCCGGGAATCACGGCAGCCAGCACCTTGCAATCGACCTTGCTCTCGGCCAGCACCTGGTAGCTGAGCCCGGCATGCTCCACGTCAAAGGGAACCATCTTGCGCAGCCGGAAGCGCAGCACGGGATAGGCTTCGGCAGCCTTGCCGGGCAGGGAATCGAAGTCCAGAACAAAGACGCGCACCACGGTGTCCGGCACGATGAGCGTGACGGCGCGCGAGCGCGGAGAAACCTGGCCGAGGGCCGATCGAATGGCGTTGGCCACGGCCTCTGGCGCGCGCAGGTTCGGTTCGCCGATGCCGGGCGCAAGCGAGCCGGACGGCAGAGGCTGGAACGCATAGACCGGCGGCTGACCCGGACCTGGGAGCGCCGCGGCCAGCACGCCCTCAGGCGATAGCTCCACCGCCGCCGGCGGACGGCTGCCGGTTTTGGAACCGATTTTGGCTTTGCTGAGCATCAAAGTCACTAACGCGAAGCCTCAATAAAGGTTACCTTGTTGATTTCCTTGAGGGTGGTCAAGCCGCGGCGGACGCGCTCAATCGCCGATTCGCGGAGAAAGCCCATGCCTTCCTTCTGCGCCAGTTTGCGTATTTCGGAGGTCGGTTTCTTTTCCAGAATCAGCTCGCGGATGGGATCGGTGAGGTCCAGCAGCTCATGGATCGCAGTGCGGCCGCGATAGCCTGTGCCGCCGCACTCGATGCAGCCGGCGCCCTCACGGAAACCGAAATCGCGCCACTCGGCGGGGTCCAGGCCGCCGATCGAGAGCGTCTCATCGTTGTAACGCACCGTGTGCCCGCAGTGATCGCAGATGGTGCGCACCAGCCGCTGGGCCAGAATGCAGTTGAGCGCGGAGACGAAGTTGTAAGCCTCGACGCCCATGTTCAGGAAGCGGCCCAGCACATCCACCACGTTGTTGGCGTGCACCGTGGTAAACACCAGATGCCCGGTGAGCGCGGAGTTGATGGCGATCTGCGCCGTCTCCTGGTCGCGAATTTCGCCCACCAGTATCTTGTCCGGGTCATGGCGCAGAATCGAACGCAAGCCGCGGGCAAACGTCAGGCCCTTTTTTTCGTTGACCGGAATCTGCGTAATGCCGCGAATCTGGTACTCCACCGGGTCTTCGATGGTGATGATCTTGTCTTCGTCGCTCTTGATCTCGTTCAACGCGGCGTAGAGGGTAGTGGTCTTGCCCGATCCGGTAGGCCCGGTGACCAGCACCATGCCGTAGGGCTCGCGAATGTAGCGGCGGAAGCGACGCAGGTCGTCGTCGGCAAACCCGACCACATCGAGGGTCAGGTGGCGGAACTTTTCGCTCATCGACTCCTTGTCGAGCACGCGGAGAACGGCATTCTCGCCGTGAATGGTGGGCATGATGGAGACGCGGAAGTCGATCAATCTGCCCTTGTAGCGCACCCTGAAGCGGCCGTCTTGTGGAATGCGCCGCTCGGCAATGTCCAGCTCGCTCATGATCTTGATGCGGCTCAGGATGGTGGTGTGGTGCTCGCGGGCGATGGGGGCCATGGCAGGCTGCAACACGCCGTCAATGCGGTACTTCACATGCAGGGAGTCGTCGTAGGTCTCGATATGAATGTCGGAGGCGCGGCGCTCGAGAGCGGTGAAGATAGTGGTATCCACCAGCCGGATGATGGGGCTGATGTCTTCTTCGCTGGTGAGCTTTTCGATGGAGATATTCTCGTCGGAGTTATCGTCGCCGGTGAGGACGTCGAAGGTGAGTCCCTCGCTGGCTTCGTCGAGTACGCGCTGCGACTGCTCTGTCTTCTTCAGCAGATCGGTAATCTGCGAGAGCGTGGCCACGCACGCCAGGATGCGGTGCCCGAGCAGGCCGGCAATCTCATCCAGCACCATGAGCCGCGACGGGTCGGAGACCGCGATCACCAGAACCTCCTGGCGCTGCTCGATGGGCACAAAGTTATAGCGGAACATCAGCTCCACGGGAACGGTGCGCAGGAGGTCGTGCTGGATCTTGAAGTTTTTCAAGTCCACGAATTCCGCGTGATAGCGCTTGGCCAGGGCCTCAGCCTGCGCCCGTTCGTCGGGGCCCGTGGGAAGAGGAAGCGTAATGAGATTTGCGTCAGCCATGCCGGATTACCCCTGAGCCGCGCCGGTCTGTCCCATGGAGAAGATGGGCAGATAGAGCGAGATGAGAATGAAGACAACCACGATACCCATGATGATAAGAATGATCGGCTCAATCAGCGCCAGCGAAGCCGTGAGCGCGGTCGCCACGTCTTCCTCGAAGAACTCCGCCACCGAGTTGAGCATCTGCGGCAGCGCGCCCGTCTGTTCGCCCACGGTGATCATCTCCGCGGCCAGATCGGGAAATACTTTGGTCTGGATCAGCGCCTCGGCAAGACTCTTGCCTTCGCGAACCGTTGAGATCGACGATACGACTGCCTTGGACACCCGCAGAGAGGAGATGGAGCGTGCCGCCGTCTCCATGGACGGCACTAGCGACAAACCGCCGGTAAGCAGCGTGGCCAGCGTGCGCGCAAACAAGGCTACCTGATACTTGATCCAGATCTTGCCCAGGATCGGCATGCGAATGCGGAAGCCGTCCACAAAATCCCGGCCCTTCTCGGTCACGCTGAAACGATAGACGGCCGCAAATGTGCCCGCGAGGATGAGCAGAATCCAGAGCAGATTGCGATTGAGCCATTTGCTGAAGGTCAGCAGGGCAACGGTCATCGGGGGCAGACTGGAGCCTAGCTGGTCATACAGGGTAGCGAACTGGGGCACGACGTAGGCAAACATGAAGATCACCAGGGCGGTGACCAGGACCAGCAGTACGCACGGATAGATGAGCGAGGTGATCAGCTTCTTGCGGAAGGTGAGCGTGATGCGCTGAAAGCTGACGTAGCGCTCCAGCACCTCCTGCAGGTTGCCGGAGCGCTCCCCGGCGAGGAGTGTGGTGGTGAACATCACCGGAAATCCGCTTTGCGCCTCGAATGCAGACGAGAGCGCCTCGCCTGTCTTCACGCGGGTCGCCACGTCGTCCAACTGGCTGGAGAAGTGGGCATTTTTCTGGTTCTTGGCCAGCATCTGCAGCGAGCCGAGAATGGGCAGTCCGGCGCGGATCAAGGTAAGAAACTGCTGGTTGAAGATGAGAAACGGCTCCAGCTTGACCTTGCGCCGTGAGAGCAGTGTTATGCCGCTGCGGGCGCGGATGGAGAACACGTGGTAGCCGGCATGGACAAAACGGGCGCGCAGTTCATCGGCGGTGGCCGCCGTCTGCACCTGCTCCTGCACCCGTCCACGCTCATCGGCCAACTTGATGACGAACTCTGCCATAGCTCCCGTCGCCGGATGAGATCGGCCGGCCTTTCCCAGGTGTTTCTCTCTAGTGTCAGGTTACCAGCTTCAGACCGCTGTTCTGGTAACGGATAGACGGGAAAGGGGCAAGCAACGCTCAAATGAGGCGAACCGCGCAGCCCGGGGAAAATTCGTTCAGTATATTGGCTTGTATGCGGAATCAGAGTTCAGCGTGCTGAAGAGGTTGGCATCCATGACCGAAAAGGACAAGCCGTGGTACCTGCGAGCCACGATCCGGTGGAGTCACTACCGATCCGTGCCTTTCAAGCGATTGTGGGTGCTGTTAGTAGCCGTCTTCCTTCTATTTTCGGTGATTGGGTTTTACATCGACCTGACCTCCAAGGGAGAGATGCCCTATGCCGTTGTGGCGGCGCTCGCAATGGTTAACGGGCTGAACGCCGTGTTGTGGATGATTGTGCTGAGCCGCCTGTCGAGGCTGTATCTCATCGCTCTGATTGCGCTCCAGTTTTTCAATACTTCGTTGTTTACTTTCCTCGCTAACTGGATGATACGCACCTTCGATCTGCACCCGGTCCCTTCTGACACCGGAATCCATTTCGCCGCAACCGCGACGATGGTGCTGGTCATTGTCTCCTATGTCTTTTTCGTTAATTACATCCGCCGCGAGGGTCAAGTTACGTTCCGCATACAAGCTGAACTAGCGCTGGCACATGGAATTCAAAAAACTCTGGTGCCGCCGGTTACTTTGCGTTCGGCTTGTTTCGATGTGTACGGCATCTCGTATCCAAGCGAAAAGGTAGGGGGCGACCTGGTGGATGCGCTTCATCTTTCAAACGGAGACGCGATTGCCTATCTGGCCGATATCGCCGGGCACGGATTACAAGCCGGCATCCTCATGGGCATGTTGAAGACAGCGACGCGCACAGCGCTTCTCGATGCCGGAGATCGCGAGCCGCGGAGGACTCTGCCAGTCTTGCTAGATCGGCTGAACACTGTGCTGCCTGAGGTGAAGGAGGCGCACATGTATGCCACTTTCACCGGCTTCCGGCTGGGAGCCGACGGCAGCGTGTTTTATGCGCTGGCTGCGAGCCCGCCCCTGCTGCAATGGCACGCGAGTGGGCAGACGTTGTCGAGCACCGAGCAGGCGCAGTTCCCGCTCGGCTTGCTGCCGGTGGTTGCCGGCTTCGATGGGCACGCGCTGCAAACCGCGTCAGGCGATCTGCTGGTGGTGGCGACCGACGGCATTCTGGAAGTTTGCAAAAAATCCGGGGAGGAATTCGGCATTGAACGGTTGAAGGACGTGATCGCACGCAATGCCGGAGATCCGTTGCCCTCGCTGGCTGGAAAGATTCTTGCGGAGGCGCGCGGGTTTGGCCCGCAGTTTGACGATCAGACGATCCTGATTGTGCGCCGGCTGTGAGGGAGCGACCGTAACTTGTCGCTCGCTGCACTGGCATGCCGATCAATTCGATTCGATGAAGAAATGCAGGAAGATCAACTAGTAACCGTTTGCCACCAGCCACGCCTCGGTCACGTCTGTCTCGGGCTTCTTCTCGGACCGCATCTGGGCGAGGGCCAGCTTCATTAAAACATCGACTTCGATGTTGACGAGGGCGCCGGGCTGAAGGGTGTGGAGATTGGTGCGCCAATAGGTCAAGGGCAAGATGGCGATGGAAAGTGTCTCGCCGTCGAATGCGGCAATGGTCAGGCTGATGCCTTCAATGGCTACGGAACCCTTGGGGACCATCCAGGGGCGGACAGAATCGGGGATCTTCACCTTGAGGGTCCAGTCGGTGGTCTGTTTGTCGAAGTGCGGGCTGGATGGAGAGACGACGGAGTCAAGGGCGGTGAGTATGCCGGTTGCGTCCACGTGACCCTGCACAATGTGACCGCCGAGTGGGCTGCCGGCCGGCGTCGGCAGCTCGAGATTGACCTGGGCGCCGGGTGCGAGCCGGCCCAGGGAGGAGCGGTCGAGGGTTTCCTGAGCAAGATCGGCGTGAAAGTAGGGTGGGTTCACGTCGAGGGCAGTCAGGCACACGCCGGAAACACAGAGCGAGTCACCTTCGCGCAATCGGCCAGCAAGGCCCGGAGCTTCAACGGTGAGACGGCGCGCGCCGCCTGTGTCTCTCACGCTGACCAATGTGCCGGTTTGTTCGATGATGCCGGTAAACATTCTTCTATTTTAAGGGATCAGAGATCAAGGGTCAGAGATCAGTGATCGGGGAACATGCCGCTGCGGATGATGTCCTCAACGTTTCGATTCCTGTATCCTTGGCGGGTGGAAACGAGCGTGGGCCTGCGGCAACACCTGCTTACCATCGCGGTCACCGGCAGCAGCCGCGTGATTCTTTTGCGCGATCGGCTGTTGCGCAGGATTCCATGGGATGGACGGATGGAGACGGCCGGGCCCGGAGTTTCCCGCCACCTGATTCATAGCGGCAAAAATTTGCTTGACGGCGTGCTGGTAAGGCCGCACGGGCAGACTCCGCAGGCCAGCGTCCTGATTTGTCACGGTATCGGAGAAACCCTCAAGCATTGGCTCGTGGTGCAGCAAATGCTGGCGGGGTGCGGCGTGGCGTCGCTGGTGTTCGACTATTCCGGTTATGGGCGCAGCACGGGGTGGTTCAATGCGCGCCAGGCAGAGCTCGATGCCGTCTCGGCATTTCATTGCCTGGAGCAGCTGACCTCTCCACTGCCGATCTCGGTTCTTGGTTTGTCCTTGGGCAGCGGGATAGCGGCTGCTATCGTCACCGCTGTGCCCGCTCATCGCCTGGTTCTTTGCGCCGGGTTCACTTCACTGCGCGAGGCCGCGGTGAGTGTCGGGATTCCCAGATTGTTTGCGTTGGCGACGCCGCCTATCTGGAAGGCCGAAGAATCGCTGCGCGCTTGCACCGTTCCTGTGCTCATCGTCCATGGCGAAAAAGATCCGTTGTTTTCAGTGCGGATGGCTGCGGAGCTCCAATCCTTCTGCCAATCGCCGGCACGGTTGGTTATCGTTCCTGGGGCTTCGCACAACGATCCGTTCTATCTTCCGCAATTGTCCTACTGGGGCGAGATCGTCGCGCGGTTTCTGGCACAGGACGAGACAGAATTTTCGGTCACTTCGATTCCGCCGGCCAGGGATCTTTGAGCAGCGAACAAAGGCCCAAATCATTGCCGTAGCGCTCCACTTCTACCTCGCCCATGCGGATGGCGTGGGCCATGCCGCGGAAAGCGGGGACCGCGTCAGAGCCCATGATCTGCGGGGAGACAAAAAAGTGAACACGGTCCACCAATCCCCCGGCCAGCAGCGCCGTGTTGAGGCGGGTGCCGGTTTCAGTGAGCAGGGTGAGAATGCCTTCCTGGCCCAGCTTGTCGAGCACTTTGCCGAGCGGCACGCGGCCGGGGATGGAGCTTTCCGCGGGTAGCACTTCGACCCGCACGCCGTGGGATTGCAATGCGCCAATGCGGGCCTGGTCGTTTGACACGGTGAAAATGACGACGTCGTTTTGTGCCGTGGCTACCATTTTCGAATCGAGGGGCATGCGCAGCGCGGAGTCGAGCACGACGCGCAGCAGCGGTCTGCGGCGGCGCAGACCACTGCGATCGGTGAGCATGGGATCGTCCGCGATTATGGTATCCACGCCAGTCAGTGCGGCGTCGGCCTGCCAGCGCAGGGGCTGGACCGCAAGCCGCGCTTGTTCGCTGGTGATCCAGAAAGGCTCGCGCAGCTTATGCTGCCCCTCCGGCGGCGCGATGCGCCCATCGAGCGTCATCGCCACTTTCATCAGCACCAGCGGCCGCTTATGCTGGCTCCAGCGCGCAAAGCCTTCGTTGAGACGCCGCGCTTCGGCCTGGCACACGCCGAGGGTGACTTCGATGCCTGCCGCACGCAGATGGGCTAATCCATTTCCGCCTGCCGCCGGACTGGCTCCATGGCCGGCGACGGCGGAGTTGGGATCGATGGTGGCGGCGACGACGCGACTCACGCCGCTTGCGATGAGGGCTTCCGTACAAGGAGGAGTGCGGCCGGTATGATTGCAGGGCTCGAGGGTGACGTAGGCCGTGCCACCACGCGACCGCTCGCCTGGATGTTGCGCGGCGGCCCTGAGGGCCACGACTTCGGCGTGATCGACCAGGTCGTATTCGTGCCAGCCTTCGCCGGCCAGCTGCCCGGCACGTTCGAGGATGACGCAGCCCACGACGGGGTTGGGCGAGCAGAGGGCGATGCCGCGACGGGCCAGCTGAAGGGCTCGCTGCATCCAGTCACGGTCTTGATCGGGGGTCGTCATATTATTCCAGCAGTGAGTTCACAAACTCCGCCGGTGAAAACTCTAGCAGGTCGCTCATTTGTTCCCCTTCGTCCACAGAGCGAACCGGCAGATTCGGCTTCTGCGTCTCCTGGGGCTTTATGAATCCCTGCACTAAGAACCCTTGGGCCCTCCCAGGCGCTGATACCCCGGATGAACCCCTCGAACCAGCCCCTGTTGGTCAGCGATTCTGAGCAGTAGAGCGGCAAGCTCGTCCCGCTCCCCGCTGCCGAGAGCCGAGAGCAGAGCATCCTGATGCTCGCGTGCCACTCTTCCGATTTTTTCCAGGATTTCACCACCACCTTTTGTCAGGTGAATGGAATACAAACGCCGGTCATCGGGGTTTGCCCTCCGCTCCACGAATCCCCGCTTTTCAAGATTGTCCAGGATCGCCACCAGCCGGCTGGGATGAATCTGCAGCTTCGCTGCCAGCTCCTGCTGGCTCAGTCCGGCCGCAAAGCGCAGCAGGCGCAGTATTCCCGCATCTGCCGGTGCGAGTTCGAGAACCCCCAATCTTTCAGCAAATTGCGAGGCGGCGTGCGCTCCCAGTTGGGCAAGCAGGAAGGCCGGCTGTCCTTTTTCCGTCTCTCTGTGGCTCATCTTGAAAATAACTATTGCATATTTTAATCGTTTATGCAATAAATGATTTCATGATGAAATCAACCTCTCGTTTCCGTGGTCCCTCCCTGATTCTCCTCGCGGCTGTCTACATCCTGATGTCCGAGGTTGGGTTCGTGGCAGCAATGGCGCTCAGGCATGGAGCGGCCTTTGTAACCCCCTTCGCGCCAGCCGAGGCCTTGCACCGGTTTCTGGCGCTAAGCCCCACTGCCGTGCGCGTGAGCAACTTCTTCTTGTTTGGCTCGGCGGTGCCATTGGGGATCTTTGCGGTTACCGCCGTCAGCCGATTGCGCTTCCTGGGTGTCCGCGCTGCCGGTACGAACATCGCGCTGCTCGGCGGTTTAATCGCTACAATCGCGCTGCTTCTCTCCGGCATCGCGGGCTGGGTCCTGTCGGTGCCCGAAGTGCTGGAATCGGCAGCGGTGATGAAGGCGATTGTTTTTCTCAATTTCCTGCTCGGCGGAACCGTTTTTGCCGTTGGATTCGGCCTGCTGGCTGCGGGCGTGTCCGTGACCTGCTACTTCATGCGGCTGGTTCCGCGATGGATGGTGGCTGTTGGAATGCTTGTAGCCATCACAGGAGAACTTTCCTCGTTCAGCTTGATCGCGTACCCGGCAAACTTCTTCATTCCGGTCACCAGGTTCGTGGGCTTCATCTGGATGGTTTCGGTTGCGGTATCGCTGACGAAGGATCGCCATGTAGCACAGGCTGCGAATGTCGGTGATTTTCCTTTGATGGCAACCGGAGCAGAATGACGGGAGCAGTGGAGCGGCTGAGTTGTTCGACGAGAGGGCAGAGCAAGCGAGGGGTTTGGACAGAATGGCCGAAGACGTGAATGCGCACCCGACTCGCAGAGCCCCATCGCCGCTCTGGCTTCGAGTTGGCTTCTGGGCGTGCACTTTGATTGCTGTCGCTGTAGTCGTGCGGCGCGTTGTCGCACTTGAATTTCCCTCATCGTTTGGGCCGCCGCAACTGGTCGAGCTGGATCGGATATTTGCTTCCCACGCAACTCTGACCCTGGCGCACATTCTCCCGGCTTTGGCGTTCGTGGTGCTGGCGCCGTTCGCACTCTTCAGCCGCTTTTCAGGTGCTGCGTGGCCTGAGCGCCTACTGTTCCCACTGGGAGGAATTGTCGGCATTACCGCCTATGCAATGAGCGTCTATTCCGTTGGCGGGTGGATCGAGCGCAGCGCAGTTCTTTTCTTCAACAGCCTGTTTTTGTTCTCGATTACCCAGGCCTGGATCTATAAAGTACGCGGTCAATCCTTGCTGAAGCGGCGGTGGCTGATCAGGGCCGTCGGTCTTCTGCTCGGAATCGCGACGACTCGACCGGTGATGGGCGTCTTCTTCGCCACCAGCAAGCTGACGCACCTCGGTCCCCGCCAGTTCTTCGGGATTGCCTTTTGGATTGGGTTTTCAATCAACTGGATTGTTATCGAGAGCTGGCTTCGCTTCAAGCACCAGGCAGGACAAGCTACGCCGATGATAGCCGCGCATGTCGGTGACGAAGAGTGATACGTCAGCCTGGGGTCGCGACCTTGGATTCATCCCAGCAGCGAATCGACAAAATCGGCTGGCGAGAATTCCAGCAGGTCGGTCATTTGCTCGCCGACGCCTGCGAAGCGGACGGGAAGATTGAGCTCGCGGGCGATGGCCACGGCGATGCCTCCTTTGGCAGTGCCGTCGAGCTTGGTGAGCACGATGCCGGTGACGCCCGCAGACTGGGTGAATAGGCGGGCCTGCTGCAAACCGTTCTGTCCGGTCGTGGCGTCCATCACAAGGAGAACTTCGTGCGGCGCACCGGGGACGAGGCGCGCGGCGGTGCGGCGCATTTTGTCGAGTTCGTCCATGAGGCCGGTCTTGGTGTGCAGACGGCCGGCGGTATCGACGATCAGCTCGTGGATCGAGCACGCCTTGGCGGCGGTGGCTGCGTCGTAAAGAACGGCGGCTGGATCGCCCCCCTGGCGAGTCTTGATCATCTCGACGCCGGAGCGGGCTGCCCATACCTCGAGCTGCTCGATTGCCGCAGCCCGAAATGTATCTGCGGCACACAAGAGCACGGTTTGGTTTTGAGCGCGATACCAGGCGGCCAGTTTGCCGGCGGATGTGGTTTTGCCGGTGCCGTTGACGCCCACCAGGAAGGTAACTTTGGGCGGCACCTGCGGTGCGGCAGCCGCCGTTTGCGGGGCACTGAGAATGGCGATCAATTGCTGCTTGAGGAGCGTGCGCAGCTCGTCGCCGCCTTCGATGGCTTTGCGGCGGGCGCGGTCGCGCAGGGCTTCGAGGATTTCGGTCGTGGTCTGGACGCCTATGTCGCTGGTCAGCAGCGCGGTTTCGAGGGCTTCGAGCGCAGACTCATCGACGGTGCGGGTGAGGGAAACGACGCCTTCAATTTTGGAGGACAGGGACTCGCGGGTGCGCGTGACGGCCTGTTTCATGCGGCTGAAGAAGCCGGATCTGGACGCGTCTGCGTCGGCGGGCAGGAGCGTGGTATCGGGCTCCGGCTCAGGGCGATTTTCGGGATCTTTCAGGCTGCCAAAGAGGCTGATCATCAGGTGTTCCAGACTTGAGTCTAGAACAGGGGACGTGGGTGGGGTGAAAACGCGCAGATTCATTGGCCAGGGACAGAAAATGCTTGTGTCGGGCGGGGGAGTTGGGGAAGAATCGCTGGGAGAGATGAGCCTGAGCGTCGTAAAAGAAGGAGGCGTTACATGAGCAAGGTTCGGGTGCTGGTAGGGACGAAGAAGGGGGCGTTTGTGCTGAGCTCCGACGGCAAGCGGAAGGATTGGGAGGTGAGCGGGCCGTTTTTTGCGGGGTGGGAGATCTACCACGTGAAGGGTTCGCCGGTGGATCCGAACCGGCTGTATGCGTCGCAGTCGAGCGGGTGGTTTGGGCAGATTCTGCAGCGGTCGGACGACGGCGGAAAGACGTGGGCTCCGGCGGGAAACAAGTTTGCGTATGAAGGCGTGCCCGGAACGCATCAGTGGTATGACGGGACCCCGCATCCGTGGGAGTTCAAACGAGTGTGGCACCTGGAGCCTTCGCTGACCGATGCGGACACGGTGTATGCCGGCGTGGAGGATGCGGCGCTGTTCAAGTCAACCGACGGGGGCGCGAACTGGGAGGAGCTTGCGGGGCTGCGCAAGCACGGGAGCGGGCCGCACTGGGCGCCGGGCGCGGGCGGGATGTGTCTGCACACGATCATCCTGGACCCGGGCAATACGGAGCGGATGTATATCGCGATTTCAGCGGCGGGAGCGTTCCGAACCGACGATGGGGGCAAGAGCTGGAAGCCGATCAACAAGGGGCTGGTGTCGGGCACGATTCCGAATCCGGAGGCGGAAGTGGGCCACTGCGTTCACCATGTGGCGATGCACAAATCGCGGCCGGAGGTGCTGTTCATGCAGAAGCACTGGGACGTGATGCGGAGCGATAACGCGGGCGACCAATGGCGCGAGGTGAGCGGGAACCTGCCCACGGATTTCGGGTTCGTGATCGATGTGCACGCGCATGAGCCGGAAACGATTTATGTGGTGCCGATCAAGAGCGACTCGGAGCATTTTGTGATGGACGGAAAGCTGCGCGTGTACCGAAGCAAGACGGGCGGGAACGATTGGGAGGCGCTGACCAAGGGGCTGCCGCAGCAGGACTGTTATGTAAATGTGCTGCGCGATGCAATGGCTGTGGATTCGCTGGATAAGTGCGGGGTGTACTTCGGAACTTCAGGAGGGCAGGTGTACGCATCGGCGGATGCGGGAGACAGCTGGACGCCGATTGTGCGCGATTTGCCGGCGGTGCTGAGCGTGGAAGTGCAGACCCTGGCGTGAGCGGCTCGGGCGCATCGGCGGCGATTCGCGTGATCCTGCCCTACCATTTGCGGACGCTCGCGAGGCTGGAGGCGGGCGCGGGTGGGGAAGTGAAGCTTGAGGTGAGCGCACCCGTGACGGTGCAGCGTGTGCTGGATGCGCTGGAAGCCAAGTATCCGACTCTCAAGGGAACGATTCGGGAGTATGGGACGGGGCAGCGGAGATCGTTTCTGCGGTTCTTTGCGTGCGAAGAGGATTGGTCGCATGAGCCGGTGGACGCGGAGTTGCCGGCGGCCGTGGCGAGCGGGCGAGAGCCGCTGCTGATTATTGGGGCGATTGCCGGCGGGTAGGGGAATTTGTTCTGCTGTGAATGGCGAATAAGAAGTACGGTACAGCCCCAGCTTTCAGGTAGCTTCGGGTCAAGAATGAGCTTATCCGAGTTAGTAAGTTCGGTTAGTAAGTTCACTTAGGCGGGGAGCTTACATCGCATGTGCTCGATTGCTCAGACTGAGTTAATGAGACTCACTAGTGTGAATTACGGTGGGGTTGGCAAGTGACCGCCCCGACCCTAGTAAGGAGAATATATGAGTGGATTGAAGATGGTTATGTTAGCGGCTGCCGCCGGACTCTTGTTTGCGGCCACGCCCCCCAAAGCAATGGCTCAGATCGGCGTCTCAGTTGGAGTGGCCCCGGAATGCCCGTACGGCTACTATGACTACGCTCCCTATAGCTGCGTTCCTGACGGCTATTACGGCCCGGAATGGTTCAGTGGCGGCGTCTTTGTCGGCGCGGGTCCGTGGTTTCATGGCTCGGACGACTTCAAGGGCAAGGTAGATAACTCCTTTGACCCGCATCACGGCTATAAAGGTGAGTCGCCGAAAGCCGGCGAGAAAGCCTCCGCAACGCGCAAAGATTCCTCGACGTTCAAAGGCAATGAATCGCGCGATGGACGCGGACACGGGGATGGGGATAAGAAGTAAGCGTTAATCATTCATGCGAGTAAGGGAATGCAGAGAACCAAGAGCGCGGCTAACGCCGCGCTCTTTTCGTTTTGGCGCTTAAGTCTCAGGCGGGGAATTTTGTGAGGGACTCCCAGTAATGGTTATGCCAGCCCCAGTCGAGGTGATCGTATTCACCGGCGGGGAAGCCGGTGTGGTCGAAGATGAGCGTGGTTTCGGCGGCGCGTGGCGTGAATTCAAAGTGGACGATGGAGTAGACCCCTGGATCCCAGTGGGTGGGGCGCCAGGCCTGGACAATGCGCTGGTTGGGGACCAGCTCCACAGTGCGGCCCACGATGAGGCCCCCGAACTGCGAGAAAGCTCCGCCGGGGTTGGGATCGATGGTGGCGGGCAGGCCGGAAAAGACGGCGAACTGTTTTTGATCGAGGATGGCTTCATAGAGGCGCTGTGGGCTGGGTTTGAACTGGATCTCGTAGTGGATGGAAGTGCGGGACTGGTTGGCGGAGGTGGAGGGTTTTTGTTCCATGGACGGTTGCCGGGCTTGCAATCGGGTGAGAGACGCGGCGGCAAGGGCGCTCAGGGCTGTAGCGATGCCGACGATTGCGTGGCGGCGAGTGGGTTCGGGAGCGGATGGATTGATGGTGAGCATGGAGACCTCCGAATTTTGAGCAAACGGGACTCGAGTGATGGGAACACGCGAGCGACTTATGTTCAAGATCATATTTTGATCGAATCCATCATGCGTATTCCCAGCGGCGGGCGATTCTGCGGGCGACGAGGAAGAGCACGATGGCGGCGGCCAGCAGGACGCCGACCTGCGGCCACAGGGCGGAGACGGGAAGGTCGCGCCAGAAGACTTTTGTGAATCCATCGATAGCCCAGGCGTTGATGGTGAAAAGGCCGGCCTTCTGCATGGCGGGGGGCATCAGGAAGCGGGGAAACATGCTGCCTCCGATGGAGGACATGACGAGGATGATGAGCGTGGAGAGCGCTCCGAGTTGTGCGCGGGTGTGGCAGAGCGAAGCGAGCAACAGGCCAAAGGCGGCGACGGCGAGGGCCGTGCAAAGTCCCATCACGACAAAGCCGGGGATGTGGGAGAAAAAGTCGAGATGGAAGACGGACCAGGCCCAGAGAAACATGACGGTGAGTTGAGTGAAGGCGAGCAGGGTGTTAAAGACGAGTTTGCCGGCTAGCAGCGAGGTCATGGTGATGCGGGAGCTGAGGACGCGGTCGATGGTGCCGCTCTCCGCTTCATCGAGCAACGCGCCGGATGAGCCGCTGGCGGTGAAGAGCAGGAACATGACTCCAATGGCCGCGGCGTAGAAGGAGATCATGTCGTGTGTGTTTTTCCCCATAACGGGACGTAATTGGACGGCGATCAGGCCGCCCGCAGCCGCGGACGAGCCGGCGGCAGATGGGTTGGTCGAATTAGAGGAGGCAGCGGAGGCTTGCTGGGCTTCGAGTTGGCGGAGACGCGCCATGTTCGAGTCCATCAGGGCGCGCTGCGCGGGGGTGAATCCGCCGATGTATTGGGCGGCGTATTTCATGCCCTGCTCAGCCATGGTCAGGGGCATGGCGGTCATAGCGGTTTTCTGGAGCAGACCGGCGACCATCTGCGGGGCGATGGTGTCACTTTGGTCGTTGAGGAGTTGAAGAGCGGGGCCGGACTGGCCGGCAGCGGAATTGAAGGCGATCGGGTTGACGCCCCATCCGCGAGGGATGATCAAGGCGACGGGGGCGTCGCCGGCTTTGACGGCGTCTTCGGCAGTGGCAGCGGTGTAGTCGGGGGGGTGCGCCTGTTTTGGTTTGGATGAGGGGTGGGTTGTGACGGTCAGGGCTTCTTCGCGTTGAAGGGCCTGGCTTAGTTGGATAGAGGCCTGGCTGCGATCCTGATCGACGAGGATGACGGAGATTTTGGACTGGGAGTCGTGGCGGCCGCCGAAGATTACGGCAAAGATGGAAAAGAACGCGATGGGCAGGATGAAACTGAGGGCAAGGGACGGGCGATCGCGGCGCAGAGCGACCAGGGCGGTGCGGACAATGGGGAAGATCAACATGTCAGTCGCGTAGCTCCCTTCCGGTGAGGTTTAGAAAAACGGACTCGAGGTTGGGCCGGCGGAGCGAGAGGTCGACCAGTTGGAGACCGGCGGCGGAGGCTGAGTCAAGAAGCACGGCAATTTCAGCGGGGTGTTCGATGGTGAATTCGGCGGTTGCATCGACCAGGCGGCCGGAGCGTTGGGCGACCCAGGCGACGAGCGCGGCGGGCGCGCCGTCAAAGCGGGCGAAGACCTGGCTGCGGGAGCCAAAGGAGGCGTGGACCAGGGCTTCTTTGGTGTCGAGCGCGATGATGCGGCCGTGGTCGACGATGGCGATGCGGTCGCAGAGGCGCTCGGCCTCCTCCATGTAATGGGTGGTGTAAATGATGGTGGTTCCGCTTGCGCGGAGGGCTTCAATCATCTCAAAAATGCGGTTGCGGGACTGGGGGTCAACGCCGACGGTGGGCTCGTCCATGAGCACCAATCGAGGCTGATGGATGAGGCCGGCCGCCATGTTGAGGCGGCGCCTCATGCCGCCGGAGAGATTGCGCGCGAGCTCGCCGGCGCGATCTTCGAGCGCGGCCCAGTGAAGGCACCAGTCGACGGCCTTTTCGAGAGGCTTGCCGGAGAGGCCGTAGTAGCGCCCGAAGGAACGGAGATTTTCAGTGGCGGAGAGACGGGGATAGATGGCCAGTTCCTGCGGCACCCAGCCGAGGGCGGCGCGGGCGGCGGGCGAACCTGCGGGCGCGCCGAAGACGGCAACCTGGCCAGAGTCGGGGATGACGCGGCCGGCGATGGCGCGGATGAGCGTGCTTTTGCCGGCTCCGTTTGGCCCAAGCAAGCCGAGACATTCGCCGACGCGCTGCTCAAGCGAGATGCCATCTACCGCGGTGACCTGGCCGAATCGCTTGACCAGCGTGGTGACTTGAAGCGGCAGAGAATTGAATGAGAGCGGCGCGGCTTGCGCATGAGCGGGCGAGGATGACATGCACGAACTCCAGAGAGAAGGGTTCGATGCCATGTTACAGGATGGGGATGGACTCGCGGTTAGGCGAGATATTTCGTCATGAGGTCTCAGTCATGATGGCGCTGGCCTAAACGGCGGTTTCAGGAGGCTTGATTCAGGGCCGTCCATGCGGCGAGGGAATCCATGTAGTCTCGCCAACGTGTGATCTTCCGATTGTCGATGGTTACTATGGAGACAAACCTATTTTCGTAAGGTGCTCCGGTTCGCAGGATTTTTCCATACACCTCATACTCCAAGGTCACGGTTCTGCCGTCATTCGAGGGGTGCACAACAAGCGCATCGCCACGTTCGAGCCTGATGTTATCGCCATACCCCAGATAAAGGGCCATGAGATCCGAACGTCCTCGGACACTCTGTGGCCAGCCGGGAAAATTGTAGCGGAACTCGAACCATGCGTCGTCAGCGATGGTGTCGAAATAATGTTCGCCATCAACAAATTTATTTAGACCCTGCCGGACGATCCGAAAGAAGGGGTCAAGAGCCTCGAAGGCAGCATACTCGGCGATCGGCATCACTCACTCCTGCGCTTTTCGACAGAGACGTCGAAGGCACTCTATGAGTATGCCCTTGATCGATAGGCGGACGCTATTACGGGTTTCTGCAATCGGCAAATCGCATCCAGGAATATCAGCCTTTCATTACATTCGAAATTCAGGGAACAACGTTTCGAGTTTGGTTGCCATTCGCACTTGTGTGGAGGCGGTCCAGAGCATTTTCGGAATACACGTAGACTTTTTGAGAGCAGTGAAAGGTGGCTTTTTCTTCCACCCCAGCGACGAGGACCTGTCGCCGGGGACCCCGGAGAGGAAAAAGCCACTTGAGTGTGTGCTTTCGGTCTACACCAATTCCGATAATGCCCTAACGCGCAATCGGGGAAACCAGAATCGAGGCCGGGGCCATTTTGGCGGACGTCGAGGGTTCTCGTTCGCTGGAGCGGTGCTGCGCCCGGACACGGGCAAAGGGGACCGCGGTGAAGGCTGTGACGATGGCTGCGATGAGCTGGCGTCGGGCGGGAAGGGGCGCGGTGGAATGGGGAATGATGCTCATCGGGGCCTCCAATTCAGATCGAGTCATGCGGCGGTTCTGACCTGGCCGGGCGCCTGCTCCTGCACGAGTTCATCGAAGATGGCGCGGTACTGGATCATTGCGGTGCGCAGTTCTTCGGTGCTTGCATCCGCCTTGCCGGGACGGACAGCAATGTCGTGTCCGACGCGATAGTTTTCCATGAGGCGAGGGTAGGTAACGGAGACATCGGCGGCGCGCTGTTCAAAACCGTCCTTTGGATAGCCTCGAGCTTCAAGGAGCGCATTGACCAGGTCGTCGGCTTCAGTGACGGCGGACTTGGGATGGTCGACGAAGCGGGACTGGACGGTCTGCCATTCGGCGACGAAGCGGTCCCGCTCGGTGGGGCTCAGTTCGCGGATTTTCATTTTCTCGACACGGTTTTCGCGATCGGCAAGTTTGGCTTCGGCCTTCTTCGGGGTTCCGTGCTGCTGTACGGCGCGGTCGTATTCCGAGCCAAAGCGATTCTTGAATCCCAGTGTCCTGGTTTTGCGATGTTTAAGGTACAGACCGACGGCTATAGCGACGACGAGTAAGAGTACAACCGCGACGATAGTGATCTGGATGGGGGTGAGCTGAAATGACATCGTGTTCTCCTGTGGACGGAATGTCAGCGACGGCCCGGGGATGAGGCGTGGCCGACAGCGACGGTACTTCTAGGGAAGTATCCAGGGGAGAGGGAATGAAAGTCTGGACAGTATTGACCGCGACGAGAATTCAGTTGAGAGAAGGCCGTGGATGGGTTCGATTCCCATGGCCGCCGGGTTGTGGCACAGCGCTCCCGAGGGGTCGAGACAGAGGGTAGGGAACGGCTAGAAGCGAGAAGGATGATCGGCTAGCGAGTCTTCGACCTCTTTAAAGCTACTGTCGGGGAGAAGGGAGTTGTCGTACTCCGTGCAGAAGTAGTTGCGAAATTGCTGCGCTTTGGTTTTGCGCTTCTCAAGGAACGCGGCGACGGCAATGACGATGCCGAGGATGAGAACAAAGCCGCCAACGAGAAACTGGTCATCCGACAGGTGAAAATGCATTGCGGTCCCCTATTTATTAAGATGTTCGCAACGGCGAAAGGGGTGTCCGGAGCAGGAACAGAACTGCAAGAAGCTTGAAGGGGGCCCTTGGGGCATGACTGATCAAAACTGCTCATTGGGAGAGGTCGCGGGGCGCTGGCGGAGGCGGGCAGGACGGGCGCTTATTGCTCTTCTTTGCCGGGACGGAGCATAAGGTCTTTGATCGCTTCGCGGGGGTCTTTGCCTTCGTTGAGGATGAGTTCCATTTGCTCGGTGATGGGCATTTCGATGCGGTGGCGGCGGGCGAGTCCGAGCGCGGCGCGGGTGGTCAGGACGCCCTCAGCGACTTTGCCGCCGAGGCTTTCCAGGATTTCCGGAAGGTTGCGGCCCTGGCCGAGGGCCTGGCCTACGCTGCGGTTGCGGGAGAGCGAACCAGTGCAGGTGAGGACCAGGTCGCCCGCGCCGGAAAGTCCGGCGAGGGTTTCGCGGCGGCCGCCGCAGGCCACGGCGAGGCGCGTGATCTCTGCGATGCCGCGGGTCATGAGGGCGGCGGCGGAGTTGTGGCCCAGGCCCACCCCGGCGGCGATGCCGGCGGCGATGGCGATCACGTTTTTGAGGGCGCCACCGAGTTCGACGCCGATGACATCGGTGGAGGTGTAGAGGCGCAGGGTTTCCGAAGAAAACTCCTGCTGAACGAGGGTGGCGATTTCGGGGTCGCTGAAGGCCACAGTGACGGCCGTGGGCTGGCCCTGGGCCACTTCGAGGGCGAAGCTAGGGCCGGAGAGTGCGCCAATGGAGAGCAGCAAACCGGCCGGCTCGATGGTAGCGGAAATGACCTGGGTCATGCGCAGGAAGGTGCGATCTTCAACGCCCTTGGTGGCGCTGACAATGAACTGGCCAAGATGAAGATGGGAGCGGACGCGGGCGAAGGTGGAGCGGAGGAATTCAGAGGGGACGACGGAGACGACCATGTCGGCTTTCGCCACGGCGGCTTCGCTGCCGGTGATTTCGATGGCGTCCGGGATAGGGAATCCGGGAAGGAAAAGGGTGTTTTCGCGTACGTCGGCGATTTCGCGGGCGGCTTCAGGACTGTGAGCCCACAGCGTGACCTGATGACCGCCGCGGCGATGCAGCGCGAGGGCGATGGCGGTTCCCCAGGCGCCGGAACCGAGCACGACAATCCGGCTCATGCGGTTCCCGTCTTTCGGGAGTGGGCTCCGAAACGGGACTCCTGGCCGGTGAAGAGGCGGCGTATGTTCTGGTGGTGTTTGGCGATGATGAGGAACGAGACGGCGAACTGGACGGCGATGAAAAAAGTAGGCCTGTCGCCCCGGACCAGCGCCCAGGCGAAGAAAGGAAAGCTGGCCGCTCCGAGGATGGAAGCAATGGACACATAACGTGTGACGAGAAGGACCAGCACAAACGTTGCGATGGCGCAAAGGGCAGCGGTGGGCGCGGCCACCAGAAAGACGCCAAAGCCTGTGGCCACGCCTTTGCCGCCGCGGAAATGTAGCCAGACGGGGAACATGTGGCCAAGCACGGCACAGAGAGCTGCGAGGGCTTCAACGTTGCGAGCGGGGGAGGTGGGCATCCATTGTGCGGCAGCCAGCGCGCCGAGGTAGACGGCGGCAGCTCCTTTCAAAACGTCGAGCAGAAAAGTGGCTGCGCCGAGTCCCTTGCCGCCGGAGCGGAGCACGTTGGTGGCGCCGATGTTGCCGCTGCCGAAAGTGCGGATGTCCTGATTGCGGAAGAGGCGGACGAGCAAATAGCCGGCAGGAATGGATCCGAGCAGGTAAGCAGCGACCGCGATAAGCAGGCTTGCGAGGACCATGACCTAGGAGAGTTTAGCAGGTCAACCTCCGGTGGGCAGACCACCTGCGGTGGGGCAGGCGGCGCTTTCGCGCCCATAGGTGCGTGGCCGCCATCCACGCTTCGCAAGATGCGCGTTGCGCCGGCAACTAAGGGTCTCAGTCAGAGACCATGAGTTCGCCGGGAAGAATGGGGCGGGTGCGGCCCAGCTTGCCTCGCCAGGCGAGCAGACCCATGAACAGGAGAGTGCCGAGGAATGCGGCGAGCTTGATGAGGCTGGCGGTTTGGACAGAGAATGCGTCGGGGGGCATTGTCTTCCACAAGACAAGAAGGATGGTCTGCGCGGCGGTGACGGCCCATACCGAGCCGTAGAAATAGCGGCGTTCGGTGCCTTCGCCCCGGGTGGACGGGCCGACGCGGGGGAGCTTGCCCAGGATGCCGAGGATCAGTATGAGGGCGCAGAGAGGGAAGTAGCCGGCTTGGTAGATCTGCTTCATATAAAAGACGCCGGTGACGGAGGCGATGAGGAGGCCGGCAAGGTTGAGCAGGGTGAAGGAGAGCACCGCGTTCCAGGCAAAGGTGTAGCAGACGCGTCGGTAGAGGGGATTGGGCTTGTCCTCGTCAAAGCGAAGGATGTAGGGGCGCGGTTCCACGCCCGGCATTCGGCCGCGCAGACCGGCAATGCCGGTGCCGATCAGCACGGCGGCGAGCCAGATCATGTTGCCGGAGTGAAAACCGCGGGCAAAGAGCGAGAAGGTCAGAGGCCCGGGAGCGAGGAAAAAGACCCATATCCAGATGGGCCAATGACAGAGCCGGTAGATGCGGGTGTTGCTTTCGCGGATTTTCCGCTGCTGGGCGTATTCAACTTTTCCGCGATAGCGCATTGGGCTGAGTTTCGCAGGGCAGGCGGCAGTGCGTCAATCGGCGGGACCAGAGTCTTGCAACCGGCTCAAAGGTGGGATCGATTGAGACTCTACGCCGGCTGCAGTTCCTTCTTTCCGCTCTTTTCTTCTACTACGGGTCCGTGCGTCTCAGCCGTCGGCGGAGGCGGTGCGTCCCCGATTCGTTTCGAATAGCTGCAAACCACAGCGCCTTCCTCGGGCGCGGCCGCCTTTTTAGCGCCCTTCTTTGGCTTGGTTTCTTCCTCAACAGCGGACTTTTTCTTGTGGGGGCATTCGAGATAAATGCCGGAACGCAGCGTCTTCTCCACCAGGTAGGGGCTACCGCACTCGGGACACTTTTCGGCCACCGGCTTGTAGTTGGAAGTGAAGTCGCACTTGGGATAGTTGGTGCAACCCCAAAAGATGTTGCCTCTGCGCGCCTTGCGCTCGGCCAAGTCGCCGGTGCCGCACTTGGGGCATTTCAGCCCTTCGATCAGGTTCTGCTTCACATACTTGCACTTGGGATAGCCGGAGCAGGAGACAAACTCCCCATAGGTCCCTTGCCGCAGCACCAGCGGCTTGCTGCACAGCGGGCAGTCTTCGCCGGTGGGTTGCGGCGACTTCTGCTGTTGCTTCTGGCTCAGCTTGCGGATGGTCTTGCAGGGCGGGTCTTCGTTATACCCAGGGCACGACATGAACATGCCGAAGGGCCCGCGCCGCAGAACCATGACGCGCCCGCAGTTCTCGCAGTACTCTTCTGTCTCTCCCGCTTCCTGAGCCTCGGGGGTATTCAGGTCGGGCTTGGATGCTGTGTTCTCTTTTGTGAAGGTGCAGCTGGCGGGGTCTTTTTTGTTGTAGGCCGAACACGCGTAGAAGGTGCCGAACTTGCCCCACTTCAGCAGCAGCGGCGACCCGCACAAGTCGCATTTCTCGTTGGTCTTTTCCTCCATCCTCTTGATGTCGCGCATTTTTTTGCCGGCATCTTTCAGCTCATCCTCGAAGTGGTCATAGAAGCCGTTCATCAGGTCGGTCCACTTCTCCGTGCCGTCCTCGATGGCGTCCAATTCTTCTTCAAGTTTGGCTGTATAGGCGGTGTCGAAGATGTATGGGAAACTTTCTACCAGCAGGTCGCACACCACTACGCCAATTTCGGTGGGATAAAAGCGTCCTCGCGATCCGCCATGCTTGACCACGTACTCGCGGTCCTGGATGGTGTTGATGATCGATGCATAGGTGGACGGCCGACCGATGCCGCGCTCCTCCAGTTCCTTTACCAGCGAAGCTTCGTTGTAGCGCGGCGGCGGCTGGGTGAACTTCTGGTCCGTCTCCAGCTTGTCCAGCGCAAGCGCCTTCACGCCGTCAAGATTGGGCAGCTTGTTGGACGACTCATCTTCGTCGTCTTTCTTGTCGTCGGATACCTCATACACTTTGAGAAATCCATCGAAGCGCAGTACCGAGCCGGAGACGCGGAAATCGTAGGTCTTGCCGTCTTTCGCGCTCACTGCCGCGATCCTGGCCGTGGTTACGTCGAAGATCGCCGGAGTCATCTGAGACGCCACAAAGCGTCTCCAGATCAAAGTGTAGAGCTTTAACTGCTCATCGCTCAAATAGCGGGCAATCGACTCCGGGGTTCGAGAAGGATCAGTCGGACGAATCGCTTCGTGCGCGTCCTGTGCGTCCTTTTTGCCCTTGTACACATTCGGCGTTTCGGGCAAGTACTGCCCGCCCAACTGATTGCCGACCCACTCCCGCGCTCCTTGAATCGCATCCGGCGCAACGCGCGGCGAGTCCGTTCTCATGTAAGTGATCAGGCCGGTCGTGCCCTCCGCGCCCAGATCGATTCCCTCATACAACCGCTGCGCCACGCCCATTGTGCGGCGCACATTGAACCCCAGCTTGGTTGACGCATCGCGTTGCAACTGGCTGGTGATGAAAGGAGGCAGAGGCCTGCGCTGCTGCTCGCGCGACTGCACTGAAACCAGCGACCAGCTTGCCTTCTCGAGTGCCGACACTACGGCATCCACGGTTGTCTTGTCAGGCAGCGCGTTCGAGATGAATTGGTCTTTCCCATCCTTGTCCTGACCGTTGGCAACACGCGAAGGCTCGCCATCGATTCCAATGAACTTGGCCTTGAAGCTTTTGTCGACTTGCTTCTCGACGTGGAGCAGCGCGTCCAGCGTCCAATACTCGACGGGCTGAAATTTGCCGATCTCCCGCTCGCGCTCCACAATCAGCCGCACGGCGACAGTCTGCACGCGGCCGGCCGAGAGGCCACGCCGGACCTTATCCCAAAGCAGCGGAGAAATCTGGTAGCCCACCAGGCGGTCCAGAACGCGCCGCGTTTGCTGCGCGTCCACAAGATTCTGATCTACATCCCGCGCGTGCTGGAATGCCTCCTGAACCGCCTTCTTCGTGATCTCGTTGAAGGTGACGCGGTGAATCCTCTTGCGATCCGCGGCCGTGGTTCCCAACTGCAACAACAGGTGGTAGGCAATCGCTTCGCCTTCGCGATCCGGGTCAGGCGCCAGAAAAATCTGGTCCGCTTTCGCGGCCGCCTTCTTCAACTGGGCCACAACTTTTTCTTTGCCGGGAGACACGATCAGCGTCGGCTCGAAGGTGCGGTTCTTCAGCTCCACGCCAATATCGTTTTTGGGCAGGTCCATGATGTGACCGACCGAAGCCAGCACCTCAAAGCCCTTGCCCAGATACTTCTCAATCGTCTTGCCCTTGGCGGGCGACTCGACGATTACCAGTGATTTGCTCATTGCCATCCTTGATTACCTTGACCACTTTACTCTGTCCGGCCTGTTGGACTTTCATCCGGGTTTTCCGTTATTTTCCTGGCAGCACGAATTCTGCCCGATCGATGCTGCATTTTCCGCGTCAAGCGAAAACCACCCTTTAAGGGATGGAAGCTACCACGGAACACCTCTCCGTTTCCACTCTCGCTCCGATTTTTTCTTTTCGCGCTTCCCCAATTGAGTGCAGGCGAAGAGTTTATGAGCGGCGCAAAATTTCCGCACGAAATCGCTTCCTCTTCTGTATGGACCCGTTTTTAGAAGAGTTGTTGCTCTCGCCCAGTCGATGGGAAAAGCATGAACCTGCGGACGGCCCATGTCTGAGCAGTTCGAAACGGGGTGAAGCCGGTTTCGATAATCAGTCCTCAGGCAGGCGTCACCTGGCTGAAGATGTCAGTCAGATTGACATGCAGAGGCGTTCCTTTGACCACCAGGCGCGCCGACTCCACCCATTCTGCTCCTGAACACATGCGGCCGGAGCGAGTTTTCGGATCGATGATCCAAACCGTTTCCACGCCCATCGCGCGGTAGTCCTGGGCACGCTCCTGGGTGTCAGAGTAGGTGTCGTCGGGAGACAGGATTTCAATGACCAGCAGCGGCGGATCGACGATCACGTCGGGTTGGGCGCCGAGTGTTAGCAGCGCCACGTCGGGAATGCGGACGCGCGTTGAGGACACCTGGACGCGCTGTTCGGTCACGACCTGAACTTTCCAACCCTTCTCGTGAATTCCAAACCATAAAGTCAGCAAGGCCTGAATTCGTGCATGTTCATACTTGCCCACAGAACGCTCCCGGATTTCCCCATCCACGTATTCACGGTCCGGCCTGTAGCTTGTGCCGAGATATTCATGCAGCGGGATGTGCAAGATCGTGGACATACTCTAAAACGGTAGCACGATTGTGCGATCGCGCATTTCTTCCCTGATGAACAAGAAATCCGATCTTGGTTCCGGGGCTCAGATCCAGGTCACAGCGTACGCACGTAATTCTTACCTGGCAAACTCCGGATCCGGCCCGAGATTTCAAGTTCAAAAAGCGCTGTAAATACTTCTGAAGACGTCAGTTGCGTTTCGAGCTGCTCAAGAATCTCATCCATCTGCAAGCTGGAGTCGGAGCGCAGAACCTCGAGCACCATGGCTTCCTGGGGCCGCAGCACCGGGTCAGGCAATAAGGATGCGGTAGTCTCCGATTTGGATTCAGGCGGAAGCTCGGCCTCGAGCTCCAGCCGCACATGTGAAGGCAGATCTTCCCACACGTCCTCCCAGGTGGCCACCAGCTTTGCGCCCTGCTTAATCAGCGTGTTAGGCGTCCAGGAACCCTTGCTGGTGACATTGCCCGGCACTGCGAACAGATCGCGGTTCTGTTCCGCGGCGCAGCGGGCCGTGACCCGCGTCCCGGAGTTCTCCGAGGCCTCCACCACCAGCACCGCCACGCTCAGGCCGCTCAAAATCCGATTTCGGCGGGGAAAATTCTGCGGCGCCGGAAAGGTGCCCATCGGCAGTTCACTCACGATGGCGCCGCCGTTGGCAAGAATCTCCTCGGCCAGTTTCTTGTTCTCCTTGGGATAAACCACGTCGATGCCCGTGCCCCACACCGCCACCGTGGGCATGCGCGCCGCCAGAGCGCCTCGGTGGGCGCAGGAGTCGATGCCCCGCGCCATGCCGCTCACAATCAGCAGCCGCCGGACAGCAAGGTCCCGCGCAAGCATCTCCGCCACACCCGACCCGTAGGGAGAAGGATGCCGCGTGCCCACCACTGCAATGGCCGGCCTGCTGAGCAGGCTGACCGCTCCGCGCACCCACAACATCGGAGGCGGATCGTAGATTTCCTTGAGCCGCTCCGGATACTCCGGGCAGTCAAAGCTGACCAGCGTGGCGCCTTGCGCCGCCACGCGCGCCCATTCCTCTTCAGCCGCCTGGCGCGCCTTGCCGTCAAAAATGAACTGCGCCGCCTCGGCCGGAAACCTCAACCCTTCGAGAGCGGTCAAGGGCAGGGTAAAGATCAGGCTGGGACCCTTGAGCGCGCGCATGGCGTCGAGAATGCGCTTGGGGCCCAGCCCCGGAGAAAGCGTCAGCGCCAGCCACGCCAGCCGCTGCTCATCCAATGAGGGTGTTTGGGGCAGGGCCGCGTTTTGGGGCAGCGACGTCATGGAGGATCTATGTCCTCCATGGTACACACGTCCGCTTTACCCAAAGGAAACCTGGACCCGGTTTATTTTTGGAATTTTGCCCACAGTAGCCCCGGTGAAGCCCCAAATCAATACCCCTTTTGTTGTCGATTCCGATACCGCCGTGCTCGACCTGTTTCGGTCCTGCTGCGCTCCTGTCGCTCGGGGTTGGTAGTCTAAGAAAGAGTGAGCACGATCCCTCAAGCCCGCCTGCGCGTCGCAGCCATCGATTTTCTCAATCCCGCGCCCTTGATGTGGGACTTTGAGCATCCGCCTGTTTCCGACAAACTTGCCCTTCGCTACCAAATCGATCGCATGACGCCGGCCGAGTGCGCTGTCCGCCTGGCGACGAGGCAAGCCGACATCGGCCTCATTCCCATCGCCGCCCTCGCCACCATTCCCGGCCTGCGCATTCTCCCCGGATGCACGATCGCCTCCAAGGGGCGTGTTCGCTCTCTGCTGCTGGTGCGCCGCGCCAGCCAGCCGCTCAGCGAACTGCGCACCGTGGCTGCCGACACCGCCAGCCGCACCACATTGGCCTACGCCCGCATCCTGTTCCACAAATGGGGCAACCCCGAGGCGCCGTTCCTGCCTATGGCCGCCGACCTCGACATGATGCTGGACCACGCAGACGCAGCCATCCTCATCGGCGATCCCGCTCTGTTTGCCCTTGAGGAACGGGCCAACCGCTTTGAGCGTACCGCCGAACCGCTGGTCTACCACGACCTGGCCGAAGAGTGGGGCTTCCTGACCGGCCTTCCCTTTGTCTCCGCCGTGTGGGGAATTGCATGCAGCGGACCTTTGGATGAGAGTATCGCCGCGGACTTCATCCGATCCCGCGACCACGGCCTGCAGAATCTGGATGCCCTGGCAAGCGAGTGGTCGATGAGAATCCCCATTCAGGAAGAGACCATCCGCTCTTATCTCACCGCCAACATTCATTACGTCCTGGACGAAGAGTGCATGGAAGGCATGCGGGCCTTCTTCCGCACCGCGGCTGAACTCCGCATCCTGCCCGAATATACATTCCGTGTGGGCGACCCGGAGCTGTAGTGAGCCAGCTAAGCGAAGCGAGCCCCTTGAGGACTTGAAGGCCTGCGGCTGCGCGACTACACTCTTTGCTCTAAGGAGAGCGTCATGAAAATTGGAGTTTTGGGTTCGGGCGGCGTAGCCAAAACTTTGGCGGCCGGATTCCTCAAGCACGGGCATCAAGTCATGATAGGGACGAGAAAGCCAGCCGCACTTGCGGATTGGATCACGCAGAATGCCGGCGCTGCTGCCGGCACCTTCGCCGCCACGGCGGCCTTCGGCGATGTGATTGTCCTGGCCGTCAAGGGCAAAGCGGCGCCGGAAGCGCTGGCTCTGGCGGGAGGAGATAACCTGCGCGGAAAACCTGTCATCGATGTGACCAATCCAATCGAAGATGCCCCTCCAGTCAACGGAGTGCTCCGGTTTTTTACCAACTCAGATGAATCCCTGATGGAGAAATTGCAGCGGGAATTCGAAGGCGCGCACTTCGTCAAAGCTTTCAATTCGGTGGGCGCCCTGTGCATGGTGAATCCCCAGTTCAAGGGCGGCAGGCCGACCATGTTTATCTGCGGGAACAACGAGGCCGCCAAGAAGACGGTGAGTGGAATCCTCGATCAGTTCGGCTGGGAAACGGCTGACATGGGCAAGGTGGAAGCGGCGCGGGCTATCGAGCCTTTGTGCATGTTATGGTGCATCCCCGGCCTCATCCGCAACCAATGGAATCACGCATTCAAGCTGCTGACGTAACAGAAAAAAAATGAAGTGGAATTGGAGAGTGCGTTCCTCCGCGGCTAAAGCCCCACTTATTTCTTTGGACCCATGCACAGGCTGAAGCCTGTACCCTTCTTCCGGCGGAGGCTTTCGATTAGAGGCTTGAGGCGGCCTCTCAAATCTCCCATCGCAGCAGGGCCGCGCCCACGGTAAATCCGGCGCCCACCGCGGCCAGCAGCACCAGGTCGCCTTTTTTCAGCTTGCCCTGCTCGATGGCAGTCTCCATGGCCAGCGGAATGGTGCCGCCCGACGTATTGCCGTACTTCTCAATATTGATAATCACCCGCTCCGGGTCCATGCCCAGGCGGTCCGCCGTGGCGGTAATAATGCGCTTGTTGGCCTGATGAGGAATGAAACAATCCAGGTCCGCGCCGGTGACGCCATTGCGCTCCAGCACGCGGGTCGTCACTTCGGCCATCTTGCGCACGGCAAACTTGTAAACCGCCTGGCCATCCTGATAAATGAAGTGCATCCCCGCGTCGATGGTCTCGTGAGTGGTGGGATGCAGGCTGCCGCCGCCCTTCAGATTCAGAGCCGCGCCGCCCGATCCATCCACCTCATGCACAAAATCGATGAGGCCAATCTCGCCCGCTTCGGCCGGTTCCAGCAGCACGGCTCCAGCGCCATCGCCGAACAAAACGCAGGTCGAACGGTCGGCGTAGTTGGTCATGCGGGTGTTGGCGTCGGCGCCGATTACCAGCACCTTGGCATGCGCTCCGCTCTCCACCAGCTTCGCGCCGGCCTGCAGGGCAAACACAAATCCCGAGCAGCCAGCCGACACATCGAAGCCCCACGCGCCCTTGGCGCCAATCTTGTCCTGCACCAGGCACGCCGTGGAGGGAAACATCATGTCCGGCGTGACCGTGCCCACCAGGATCGCCTCCACTTCGCTCGGCTCGATACCCCGCGCCGCAAGGCATTTTCTTGCCGCCTCCACGCACATATCGCTGGTGCCGAGCCCCGCCGCCAGCCTGTGCCGCTCGCGAATGCCGGTGCGATCCACGATCCACTGGTCGTTGGTGTTCACCAGCTTTTCCAAGTCTTTGTTAGTGATCACATCGGGGGGGACGTAGGTTCCGAGCGCCGAAATCTTTGCTCGCCGGCCCACTACAGGACGAACGGTGAGGGTCAATGGACTTCTCCTTGCGGCTCATCCGGGGGCAAACCCCAGCGCGCCGCTCGATAAAAACCCGCTGTCATCCGGAGCGGAGCGAATCCAGGCCGAACGACCTGCGGTTGCACGTTCAGCATTCATCTCGTCGGGTCGAATCGCAGTGACGCGCCCACAGCGCCAAAAAAGTACCGGGTGACCTACTGCGCCCGTACTAGCCCGTTACCGTTGCTTCCTTCCGGACCTGGCGGGGTTGGCGGGATTACGTCGCGTAGGACCCGGCACTGATCGATTTTACCATTCCGCGATGGTTGAAATCTCAACGATTATGCTAGGAAGGTCCAGCCGCGCAATTCCTGCGATACCGGCTCGATGCACGACCGCCGGGTGGCCCAGGTCTCGCGTTTGAGGCCTGAAAAAGCTACGATGCTCGATTCAACACCGTTTTTCAATCCCCGGTACAATAGACATGTGAGCAAAATTTCCCCACCCACGGCTCCTACCGTGGGCTTTATTTCGTTAGGATGCCCCAAAAACCTCGTCGACTCCGAGGTGATGATGGGGCTGCTCGATCGCGCCGGCGCGCGGCTGACGGCCCATCCTGAAGAGGCCGAAATCCTGGTGGTGAACACGTGCAGCTTTATTGACACGGCCAAGCAGGAATCGGTCGACACGATTCTCGAAATGGCGCGCTACAAGAGCTTTGGGTCTGCAAAGAAACTGATTGTGGCCGGCTGCCTAGTGGAGCGCTACCGCGATGAAATCCGGAAAAGCATTCCTGAAGTCGACGCCGTGGTGGGCACCGGGGAGCTCGAAACCATTCTCGAAGCGGCCGGGCTGGGCAGGGTTGGACTGAATGCGCCGGCCGCAAAATTGGCATCGATTTCTCCGTTCAACATTCTTACCGCCAACGGCCACGCTGAGGTTCGTCCCGGCGTCGAATCGCGCGCCGCAACGCATAAGGCAGCGCGGCCGGCTTTCCGGCCCGAAGGCGACCTGCGCGAACAGCAAGGCCGTTTCAGCCGCGACGACTGGAAGGGCGCGACGCATCTGCTGCCCACCTATCTCTACGACGAAACCGTTCCACGGTTCTTGACTACTCCCAAATCTTCAGCCTATATAAAGATCGCCGAGGGCTGCGACCATCCGTGCACCTTCTGCGTGATTCCGAATCTCCGCGGCAAATTCCGATCGCGAAGATTTGAGTCGGTGGTTGCCGAAGCTCAGCAGCTCGTGGCCAGGGGAGTGGAAGAAATCACGCTCATCGGCCAGGACACCACCTGCTACGGCGAAGACCTGGGAATCAAGGACGGCCTGGCCACGCTGCTTGATTCGCTGGCGCACATCGACGGGCTACGCTGGCTGCGCTTCCTCTACGCCTATCCGAATCGCATTACCGGCAGACTTCTCGACACGATCGCGAAGCACGACAACATCTGCAAGTATCTCGATGTTCCGCTGCAGCACGCGTCGCCGGCAATCTTGAAAACGATGAAGCGCGGCGCAGGCGCGGAGATTTTTCTCAAGACTCTGGAAAAAGTTCGGAGCGCCGTGCCCGGCATCGCGCTACGCACCAGCTTCATCGTCGGCTTTCCCGGCGAGTCGCTCCGCGACTTTGAGATTCTGGAAGAGTTTATTGGCGAAGCAAAGTTCGACTGGCTCGGCGTCTTCAGTTACTCCGACGAAGAAGGCTCGGGGGCATTTTCGCTCGACGTCAAGGTCCCCAAGCGGACAATTGAATCAAGGAAGCGCAAGCTGATGAAGCTGCAGCAATCCATTTCCAAGCGCGCCAAGCAGCAGTGGATCGGCCGCGAGCTAGTGGTCCTGGCCGAGGGCGAGAGCGAGGAGACGCCGATGTTATGGGAAGGCCGCACGCAATTCCACGCCCCTGAAATCGACGGCAAGGTCTACATCAACGACTTCGCCGACCTGGGAGCTGAGGTCACCGCCTTAGACCCCGGACGCTTCTACAAAGCTGAAATCACTGAAGCGCATGAATACGACGTAGTGGCGCGCGTGGTCTCCGGCCCGTTGTAGAGTGAAATAGATCCATGCCCCCAAAGAAAAAATCCGCCAAACTGCTCCACTGTCCGACGTGCGGAATGCTGGTCCGCATGAACGACGAGGACTTCCCCTTTTGCAGTGACCGCTGTCGCAAGATCGACCTGGGCAAGTGGGCTTCCGGGGTGTACAAGATCAGCTCGCCCATTCTCGACCCTGAAGTACTGGAAGACCTTGGGGAGTTGGGCGGCGGGCGTCGCGACAGAGATTCCGATGACGACTGATCGCCAACCGGCCACGACTCCTGCGCAAAGCGAGAAACCCAAAACGAAGTGGGCGTGGACGGTCGCCACCTTTTTCGGCGCGGGGCTGGGCAAGCCCGGCCCCGGCACCTGGGGATCGGTGGCCGCAGTTCTTCTTTGGGCCGGCTATGCAAATTTTATCCATCCTGCGCCCAGGGCATTGCTCTTCGTCCTGCTTGCCGGCATCGTCCTCGCCATCGTTGTTGGTGTTCCGGCAGCCAGCATCGCCGCCCGCGAATCGGGCCGCAAAGACCCGCAATTTGTGGTGATCGACGAGGTGGCCGGCCAATGGATCGCCCTGCTCTTCAGCCCCTTCGACCTGCGCCGCGCCCTGATCGCTTTGATCCTGTTCCGGCTCTTCGATATCGTCAAACCGTTTCCAGCCCGCCAGCTTGAAAGTCTGCCCGAAGGCTGGGGCATCGTCTTCGATGACGTGGCCGCGGGGCTGTATGCTTTGGGTGTAGCATCGCTTTTACGCATTTGGTTTTAGAGGCTGCCAACATGCCCCGCACGCGCACCCAATCCGGTACCGAAGTCCTCCCTGACCCCCGCATCGACGACATTGTTCCTGCCGCCGCGCTGCCTTTCGGTGAAGTCGAGTTAATCGGCGCTTATCTGGGTCCGCTGGCTTTCGGTCCGCAGGTGGTGCTGGTCGACGGCCATTCTGCGCAGGTGCTGATGAGCCGCCCAACGCGCATGGCACTGCGCGTGCCGGAGCAGGCTGCTACGGGCCTGGTTGAAGTCCGCAACCCCTCCGGCGCCAGCAATGCCGTGCCTCTGCGCGTGGCCCGCCAACTCACTGACAATCTGCACCCGGTGACCAGCCCCGCCGTGAGCCGCTCGGGCATGGTCTATGCCACCATCTCCGGCCCGCGCGGCAAACAGACCCCGGTCTCAATCGTGCGCATCAACCCCGACGGCCGTGGAACTCCTTTCGTGACGGGTATTCTGAATGCGACCGGACTGGCCTTCAACTCGGACGGCGACCTGTTCGTGACCTCTCGCGCCGAGGGTAACGTTTATCGCATCGACGCCGCGGGCGAGTCCACCATCTATGCGGAAGGCATGGGCGTGGCGACCGGCGCAGCCTTTGATGCCCAGGGCAATCTGTTCGTGGGCGACCGCAGCGGCACCATTTTCAAAATTGATCCCCAGCGCCGCATTTTTGTCTACGCTACCCTCGAGGCCAGCGTCTCGGCCTATCACCTGTCGGTGAACCGCGAAGGCATTCTCTTTGTCACCGGACCTACGCTTTCCTCCAATGACGCCATCTGGGCCGTTGACACGCACGGCGCGACCCGCGCCTGGTACCGCGGCCTCGGCCGTCCCCAGGGGTTGGCGCTCGACAAGGATTCCAACGTCTACGTGGCCGCATGCCTGCACGGCCGCCGCGGGCTGGTCCGCGTCACGCCCGACGGCGACGCATCGCTCGTCCTGGCGGGAGCCAATCTCGTCGGCGTCGCCTTTTCTCCCCTCGGCACCACTGTCCTGGCTACCCACGACGCCATTTATGATGTGGACCTGGATGTGGAAGGACTCAGCCTGTTTTAAAGACAGCTTCTAGCTTCGAGCCTCTAGCTTTTAGCTTGTTACGCCTCGGATTACGCGACTGCTTCAAAGCCGGGCTGGGAGTTATGGCGTCCGAAATCTCATGATCCCAGCTAGAGGCTAGATGCCAGGGCCAGGAGCTGCCTTTATGAAAGCTGAAATCATCGCTGTCGGCTCCGAGATGCTCACCCCCTATCGCCAGGACACCAACTCCCTTTATCTGACTGAAAAACTCAACGGGATCGGCGTCACTGTAGCCTTCAAAACTATTGTCGGGGACCGCCGCAAAGACCTGGTCAGCGTCATCCGTGCCGCACTCGGCCGAGTTGACGTGGTGATCCTGATGGGCGGCCTGGGGCCCACCGAGGACGACCTGACCCGCGAAGCCGTGGCTGAAGCGCTCTCGCTCGCACTGCGCCGCGACGCCGCGCAGGTGGCCGCGCTGCACGCCCGTGCCGCTCAGTGGCGCGTGCCGATGCCCAGCAACAACCTGAAGCAGGCAGACGTGCTGGAGAGCGCCACGGTGATGCCCAACCCTAACGGGAGCGCGCCCGGCCAGTGGCTGGACATCAAATTCGGCGGCTATCGCAAGCTGGTGCTGCTGGTTCCGGGGCCGCCCAGCGAGTGCCGTCCGCTGTTTGACGCCGAGTGCGTGCCGCGCCTGCGCACCGCCCTGCCGCCGCGTTTCATCGCCAGGCGCACCCTGCGCGCGGCCATGATTCCCGAGTCGCAGGCCGACAAGCTGCTCTCTCCCATCTACACCCCATACACCGACGTTGAAACCACCATCCTGGCGCATGCCGGCGACATTCAGCTCACGCTGCTTTGCTCCAAGGCAGACGCCGCAGCCGCGCAGCAGCGCGTGGACGAGCTGGCCGGCCGCATGGAAGAGGCTCTTGAAGATTGGCTCTACTCCTCGGACGGCGAATCGCTGGAGCAGATTGTGCTTTACTACCTCGGCCTGCGCCAGGCCACGCTGGCGGTGGCCGAAAGCTGCACCGGCGGCATGATCGCCGAGCGCATCACCCAGGTGCCCGGCGCATCGCGATCGTTCCTGGGCGGCGCGGTCGTCTACTCCGACGCGCTCAAGACCGCTTTCGCCCAGGTGCCCGCGTCGCTCATCGTCCAGCACGGCGCGGTGTCGTCTGAGGTTGCCGAAGCCATGGCCGAAGGCATCCGTCTCCGCACCGGCGCCACGCTTGGATTGGGCGTGACGGGCATCGCCGGCCCCAACGGCGCAACCGCGAACAAACCTGTGGGCCTGGTCCACATCGCGCTCTCCGACGCCGCAAAGACCGAGTCCATCGAAAAGACGTTTCGCGGCGGCCGCGAGCGGGTGAGGGAATTCGCGACCCAGCAGGCGCTGGATTTGATCCGGCGCAGGCTGATGTAGAGAACACTATGCTCGAATCCATAAAATTCACCAATTACAAATGCTTCCACAATCAAACAATCCTTTTCCGTCCAAGCACAATCGTAGTCGGTCGAAACAACGCCGGTAAATCGACCATCGTCGAAGCACTGCGCCTCGTCTCGCTAGTCGCAAATCGAGCAGAGCATCTTCGCTTTTACGCACCGCCCAGTTGGGCCGACGTGCATCGGAGTCATAGAGGCGTATCGCCATCGCTCGATGATCTAGACATAAACTTTGACGGTGTATTTCATCGGTACAGCGATCCGCCGGCGATCATTTTGGCAAAATTCAGCAATGGTTCGAGCGTCGAACTTTTTGTAGGTCGAGAAAAAGGCCAAGGAAGCGTTCACGGCGTGATTCGAAATGCGAAAGGCAGAATCGCGCAGAACGCGAATGAGGCAGCCCTTGCCGCTGTCCCAAGGATTGCTATCCTTCCTCAAGTTGCCCCTGTAGACAAGACTGAAACAGTATTGAGCTCCGAACATGTGCGGCGCAATCTTTTCACGAGCCTTGCCCCGAAACACTTCCGGAATCAGATCAATCTTCTTCATCACTTCTACGGCGACTTTCGCGCGATCTCCGAGGAAACCTGGCCGGGACTTCGCATAGACTCGTTCATTGGCCACGGCGGGGTAAGCGGGGCCCCGTTGCAGTTATTAGTGCAGAACGATGATTTTGTTGCAGAAATCTCCTGGATGGGTCACGGGCTACAAATGTGGCTGCAAACAATGTGGTTCCTTGCGCGGTCGCGTGCAGCAAAAGTGGTGATGCTAGACGAGCCTGACGTCTATATGCACCCCGACCTGCAACGCAGACTCATTCGATTTCTAAAAAACAGATTCCCACAAACGATCCTTACTACACATTCAGTTGAAATGCTCGCTGAAGTGGACCCGAAAGAGATACTAATCATCGACAGAAGGCAACGACATTCTGCGTTCGCCGACACAATACCGGCCATGCAAAGGGCGATCGATGGGCTGGGCGCCATCCACAATATTCAGCTTTCGCGCCTTTGGGGGACTAAAAAGCTACTGTTGGTGGAAGGCGATGATATGCAGATGCTCCGTCGCTTCTACGATCTTGTTTCTCCCGATGCGCTCGATTCTCTCGCAAATATTCCTAGTTTTCCAATCGGTGGGTGGGGCGGATGGAATTATGCTGTAGGATCTTCGATGCTCCTACAAAATGCGGGTGGAGAGGAAATCCGCGCTTATTGCATTCTAGATTCCGACTACCGCACACCCAAGGAGATAGAAGCGCGTCAGAAAGACGCTGAGGCCAAGGATGTTCGCCTGCATGTATGGCGTCGTAAGGAGATAGAGAATTACCTTGTTGTACCTGAGGCAATTCAAAGAATAATCGCTGAGATGTCCCCAGAGCCCCCGTCGGTTGAGGAGATCACCGCAAAGCTCCTGGAGATAGCCGAGTCCAACAAAGATGATGTTTATGACAACTTCGCAGAGTCCTTCCTTTTCGAAGACAAGGGGAAGGGGCCGAAAGTCGCGATTGGAATGGCGCGGGCATATCTCGATCCCATTTGGTCGAACGGACAAGGATCACTTCACAGAGTTTCCGGCAAGGCTCTGCTCTCGTCGCTATCGGGATGGAGCAAGGCGAAGTTTGGGGTTTCGTTTGGAATAGCGACGATACTTCGCGCTTTGAAGAGGGAGGACTTGCCAGCTGAAGTAGTAGCTGTAATCTCGTCCATCGAAGAGAATGAGCAATTCTCTATTGAGCGTTAGCCGAGCGGGGTGCCTCAGGTCTCGCTTTTGAGACCTGAGATCCCTCCAACGGTGTCATCGACGCGCGAGCGGGCGTCGTCCCGCAACCTAGCCCGATCTATCCGCGAAAATAAGTAGTGTCGGCGGCTGAGGGTGCCCCAAGTCTCGCTTCTGAGACCTGGAATTCCTCAGCCCAAATGCAGCCACCCTTGGCCCCGCGCGCAATTCCCCCTGCCTGGTGCCCCACGCTTGACGTGGTTCTATTGCGTCAAGGGTGGGAGACCACGCATCTCCTCCAAACGCACCCCATCTGCCGCAACCGCTTTGCAGAAAAACACCATCCATCCGCGCATAATAAAACTAAGCCCAGCCTCCGAACCATCGATCTCCGCCGCTGCAACCCAGTCCCAGCCGCACCCCCACCCCCCTCCCCCCCAAATGCCCGTTTTCTGAGTATCATTCCAGGCTCGATAATGAGTATAAAGCATTTATAATCATAAATATAGATGCGTTTATCGAGAAACGCTCCATCATCCAACTCGTGCACAAAACCCCCCGAAAAATACAGTTTTCGGCGCCGAAACCTGCCTTTTTTGCATTTTTAGAGCGGAAAAAGCACCTGCGGAAACTCCAAAATCGGCGCCGCCACGATATGCGCCCGCACAGCGCGCTCCGCCCGAATCCGGTACGATGGGGCAGCGGAGAAACCTTGAATGGAACGAATGCTTGCAACGCCTGCGGACGCTGAAATCGTTTTGAAGCTGTATGAGCTGCGCACGGAAACGGAGATGCGCAAGGCGCGCGCGTGGATCACCGGCGAGTTCTGGCCGGCGACTGCCGAAGAGTTTTTTGCCGTGGCGTCAAATCCCGGCGACCCGCACAATGCGTGGCTGCGGCAGGTGCTCACCTACTGGGAGATGGCCGCGGCGATGGTGCTGCATGGAGCGGTTTCCGCGGAGTTGTTTGTGGATTGCAACGCGGAGGGCTTCTTTCTATTGGCCAAGTTTGCGCCCATTCTGGAAGATATACGGGCGAAGAATCCCGGCTTTCTGGTGAAGACTGCGGAGATGGTAGGGCGATTTTCAGCGGCGGCCCAGCGCTATGAGGTTGCGTTGAAAAATGTCGGAGCCAGACGGAACAGCACGCCGTCCAAGCAGGAATCGCACGGGCAGTATGCCTATCCGGCAAAAGGCTGAATTGGATCGCACTTGCCGAAATGCGCCCCCAGGGAGCATGATGGTAGGCTGTACGGATTTCTCAATCCCCCGGAGGTTCCTTGTGAAACGTGTTCTGGCTTTCGTGTTTGTGGTTTTTGCGATGACGGCGATTACGGCGAGCGCTGCCGATTCCGCCAAGTTGAATGGCTATATTTCCGACTCCATGTGCGGCGCCAAGCACATGGGCACCGGCGCGGCGTGCGTAAAGAAGTGCATTGCGGGCGGCGAAAAGCCGGTGTTTGTGGACCAGGCCAAAAAGGTCTGGACGATCGACAATCCGGGCGCGGTGAAAGACTTCTACGGCGACCATGTGACGGTGACCGCGACGGCCGATGCGACCAAGATGAGCGTTCATATCGACGCGATAGAAGCCGCCAAGTAGGGCGCTCCGAACCCTGCAACTCTCGATCAAGGCTCGCCATCCCCGCGAATCTCTGGTAGTGTCATATCCGCTGCTCTGGCGCGCCTGTTTTTGGGTCGCCGTGGGCAAGAGCGCAGAAATTAAACGGGATAGACCATGGCACGCGCAATCTGGAATGGCAAAGTTATTGCCGAAAGCGACACCACGGAGACGGTTGAGGGGAACACCTACTTTCCCGAGGCCAGCCTCAAGCGCGAGTATTTTCGCTCCAGCAGCACAACCTCGACTTGTCCCTGGAAGGGGCAGGCGCGCTACCTGAACCTCCTGATCGAGGGCCAGGATAACCCCGACGCCGCGTGGTACTACCCGGACCCCAAGCCGGCGGCGCGCAAGATCAAGGGGTTTGTGGCCTTTTGGCGGGGCGTGGACGTGGAGCCGTAGCGCGGTCCGCGACCGATGCGTGGAGATCGAATGAGGATGGTTCCGGCTTTGCTGGCGGTGGCGCTGGCCACGGCGCTGGCAGGTTGCGCGCATGGTCCTGTCGCGACCGGTTCTGTTGCGGCCGGTTCTGTTGCGGCGGCAGCTCCGGCCTTGGCTCCTGTTTCGGCAACCCAACATTCTGCTTCGCCAACCCTGGCAGGCGATCCGGCTCATCCCGGCCAAACGCAGGGCTGGGTCGATACCCAACTTTATTTTGGATTGGGCCCGGCGGATCAGCCGGAGCAGGGAATCAGCGAAGCCGAATGGCGGGAGTTTCTGGATACTCAGGTGACGCCGCGCTTCCCGGCTGGGCTAAGCGTGGTGGATGTGTACGGGCAATGGCAAGGCAAGAAGGAAACTGTGCCGTCCCGGCTGCGGTCAAAGCTGCTTATCATCGACTACCCCGACACGCAGGAAAATCGAGACAAGATCGAGGCCATCCGCGCGGCGTGGAAGCAGCAGACGGGCGCCCATTCGGTGCTGCGGGTTACGCAGCCGGCGGATATTTCGTTTTGAATTATGGCAGGCAAGCGCCCATGTGCGGTCGGTGGATGCGTTGGCCTGTTCGCAACAGTAGATGCACATTTGGCGCAATAGAGCCGGCCGAACGAGGTTCGTGGTCTCCCACCCTTCGCCAGAAAAAAGCGAAGGATGGGGCACCCCTATTTTCGGCTGGTACAAGGGCGGGCCACCCGCCTGCTTCTCATGAGCTGAGAAGGAATCCGAAGGATTTACACCCATGGAACCGGAGATGCAAATGGGATTGACAATGAAACAAGGCTCCAGAAGGCGCGTTGCACTAACGGTCGCACTCATGATCGCTCTCTTGACCGGCGCATGGGCCAACGCCCAGCTTCCGGGAAAGTCTCAGCCTAAGCACTATTCCTGGTCCGATGCGAGCCTCTCTCCGGATGAGCGCGCCGACATGGTCATTGAGGAGATGACGCTCGATGAAAAGATTCTGCTTCTGCACGGCCAAGGCGTCGCGTTCTCCACCGTCGGGCCAACGGAATCGAACGGCGGCGCTGGGTACACAAGGCCCATTCCGCGGCTGGGAATTCCGTCGATTCAGATGGCGGACTCGGCATCCGGGGTCACATTGGGCTCTCTGCGGGGGCGCTACTCAACTGCATTGCCCAACAATCTCGGGGCGGCTTCCTCGTGGGATCCGCAGTTGGCGTTTGAATACGGGGCATTGATTGGGCGAGAACTGCGCGACGAGGGCTACAGCATGTCGCTGGGTGGCGGCGTGAACCTTGCTCGCGAGCCGCGCAATGGCCGCACATTTGAGTATCAGGGCGAAGACCCTCTGCTGGCTGGCACACTGGCCGGGAACGTCGTGAGAGGAGTGCAGTCGCAGAACGTCATCGGTGATTTGAAACACTTCGCGATGAACGACCAGGAGAGCGGACGCAGTGCGTTGAACGCGAATGTGGACAAGCGCGCGATGCGCGAAACAGACCTGCTGGCGTTTCAGATTGCGTTGGGAATCTCTGACGCTGGCGCTGTAATGTGTTCGTACAACCGAGTGAATGGCGATTACTCGTGCGAGAACCAGTACCTGCTAAGAGATGTTCTTAAGAGAGATTTCAAGTTCAAGGGATTTGTTCTTTCCGATTGGGGAGGAACGCATTCCACTGCCAATGCGTCCCATGCAGGGCTCGATCAGGAAGAGCCTGGCACATTCTTCTTCGGAGATGATCTGAAAAAGGCAGTGGAAAGCGGCGAAGTGTCGCAGGACGAGTTGAACGATCATGTCCATCGCATCCTGCGCACGATCTTTGCGGTAGGGCTGTTCGATCATCCTGTGCAGACGCAGGTTCCCGATGTGGACCGCGGCTTCGCGCTTGCTCAGAGCATCGCGGAGAAGAGCATCGTTCTCCTGAAGAATAAAGGCGGCGTTCTGCCGCTCAACGTCGTTCGTGCGATTGCCCTGATCGGCGGTCATGCGGACGTCGGCGTGCTTTCCGGCGGCGGCTCGGCGCAGACGGACCCACCAGGCGGCTCCGCTGTTCCGCCGCCACCTGCGACGGATGTTCTGTCGGCCATTATTCGTCCGGCTTGGATGCCGAGTTCCCCTCTCCGTGCTCTGACGGTAAAGTTGCCGAATGCCAAAGTGACCTATACCTCGGGCCAGGATCTGGCCGCAGCCGCAGCCGCCGCAAAGCAGGCGGACGTGGCGATCGTCTTTGCATACCAGTGGGAGGCGGAGGGTTCCGATCTGCCCACACTTAACCTTGCTCCCGAGCAGAACAAACTGATCGAAACCGTCGCGGCAGCCAATCCCAAGACCATTGTCGTACTGGAGACGGGAGGCCCCGCGACCATGCCCTGGATCGACAAAGTGCCGGGAGTTGTCGAAGCGTGGTATCCGGGAATCCGCGGTAGCGAGGCGTTGGCCAACATCCTCACGGGCGAGGTAAATCCGACGGGGAAACTCGCGGTTACGTTTCCTCGGAGTGACGCCGACCTGCCGCATCCCAAACTGGTTTTGCCCCCGCCGGAATCCGAGTTCAACTTTGCGGCAGTTACTGAGTTCTCCGATTTCATGAAGCTGGCCGCAAAAGGGCTGCCCCCGTTTCAGATCCGCTACGACGAGGGCTTGAAGGTGGGTTACAAGTGGTATGACGCCGAGAAGAAGCAGGTTCTCTTCCCATTCGGCTTCGGCCTCACATATACCACCTATGCGTACTCCGGTATTTCCGTGACGCCCGGAGATCCGACAACCGTCTCGTTCACAGTAAAGAACACGGGCAAACGCGCCGGCACTGAGATCGCACAGGTTTACGCCTCACTACCCGACGCAGCCGGAGAGCCGCCTAAGCGCCTGATCGGTTGGACCCTGGTAGAACTTGCGCCGGGCGAGTTAAAGCAGGTCGCCGTTCCGGTAAGCAGCGACCGGCTGACTATCTACGACGAGGCTTCCGATTCCTGGAAACTCGTCCCGGGAAACTACATCATTCGGGTTGGCAACTCATCGCAGAATCTTTCATTGGAGCAGGCGGTGTCCTTCTGAAAAAGACGCCAATTTCGCCAGCTAAGGTTTGTCTCGCTCGAATCTTGGTTTTGAGAACGGGACAATGCAAGCCTGATTGTAGGAGAGAAAAAAGAGACGCCGAGAATCCTGGCCAATTGCCTTTCTCAATACGCCTGCAGCTGATCCAGCGGCAGGCGGACGCGGAAGCAGGTGGAGCCGGGTTCGGAGCGGACGCTGAGGTGGCCGCGGTGCTTGCGGACGATGCGCATGGCGTTGTCGAGGCCGAGGCCGAGGCCCTGGCCGGGCGGCTTGGTGGTGAAGAAGGGCTCGAAGATGCGGTCCTGCAACTCGGGTGGAATGCCGGGGCCGGTATCCCAGATTTCGACCAGCAGCATGTCGGCTTCAAGGCGGCAGGTGAGGCGCAGCGCGCCCTGCTTCCACCCCACGGACGAAGACCTGTCCGTGGAGACCCCGGTGCCGAGCGCGTCGAGGGCGTTTTCAATCAGGGCGGTCCACACCTGGTTGAGCTCGCTGCCATAGGCGCTGATGCGGGGCAGGTCGGCTTCGTAGTCGCGGGTGACCTGGACATGATTCATGCGCGACTGGAACATTTGCAGGGTGGCGTCGAGGCCGGCCGGCACATCCACTTCGAGGATCGGGGCGCGGTCCATATAGGAATAGGTTTTGACGGCGCTGATGAGGTCGAAGATGCGGGCAGTCGAGTTGACGAGCGTGTCAGCCGACCGTGTGGAGCGCAGGTAGCGGGCAAAGAACTGCAGCGAGACACAGGTCTCATTGGGACTGAGAAAGGCGCGCAGCTCGTCCAGATCGACGACCGTGACACCCTGCTCGGCTAATTGCGGGGCGACCTCCCAGGGGTCTTCGCAATCGAGCGCGGCGAGCCAGGCGCGGATGGCTTCTTCGCGTGCGATGAGGGCGGTGGCGGATTGCGGCTCGGGCGGGGACTGGGCATCGACTGGGTCGCCGAGAAACTTCAACTCCCAGTCTTGGATGCTCCGGACCTGGTCCTTGCTCAAGCACAGGCTCACAAATTTCAGGCGATTTTGGCGGTTGGCGCGCAGTTCGGTGACCAGGCTTGCGGCGGCGCGCTGGGCGGCGGAGGCGGGATTGTTCAGTTCATGCGCCAGGTTGCCGGCCAGCTTGCCAAGGGCGGTGAGCTTCTCCGCCTGCTGCTCGATGCGCGTGACCTCGCGCACACGGTCAAGCAGCGTGGAGACGACGCGCTGGGCCATGGAGGGGATGGCCGCAAGCATTTCAGGGAAGAGCGACTTATGAATCAGCAGGGCCCAGACGGGGGATACAGCGAATCCCTGGCCGCCGGAGGTCTTCATTCTGGAGAAGGGAAGGTATCCAGTCATCTGTCCGGCGCGGCCGATAAACAAGGCCATGGGACCGCCGTGCTGGCGACGCACATGGATCTCTCCCTTCAGGATGAGGATCATCCGGTCTGCCGGAGTGCCTTCCTCGAAAAGCACATCGCCGGGCTGGCCGACAACCTCCTCGCCGTGTTGCGCGAGCCAGATGCGTTCTTCAAGGGACAGGCCGCTGAGCGACGCGATGCGATCCAGGGCGGCCGCGATGGCATCAACGGGTGTTGGCGAGGCAGGCGGGGCGAGGACGGGAGTAGCCATCCGGGAACCTCCGGGGTGCTTATTCAGGATAGCCGATTGCGGGAAACAGTGTTTCCAGCAGGCGGGATGGCGGTGGAAACGGCCGCCTGGCGACGAGGGCCCGGCTATGATGGGGACGCGTGAGACAAGAGGCAACAGCTTGAGGGTATCGATTCGCAGGCGATTGCGCGCCATCCCCATGCTGGCGTGGATGGTGGCGATTGCGTTCATTCTGCGGCTTGCGGTGATTCCGTTCGACACCATCGAAGACTTGATGGATGCGAACCACATCCACGCCTGGGAGCAGGGGAACGTGGCGAGAGCGCTGGTGGCCGGTCAGGGATTCGGAAGCCCGTTTGTTTCTACGCAGCCATCAGCGATTATGCCGCCGGTATATCCGCTGATTGTGGCGGTGATGTTTGAGGTCTTCGGCGTGCACACGGCGCAATCGATTTTTGCGGTTCACGCATTCGACTCACTGATTAATTCGCTGGCTTGCATCCCGATTTTTCTTGTTGCGCGGCGCAGCTTTGGCGAGAGGGTGGCGACGTGGGCGGCCTGGGCATGGGTGTTTTTTCCTTACGGGATTTACTTTGCGGCGGCGTGGGCCTGGTCAACGCATTTGCTATTACTGTGCCTGCTTTGGCTGCTCTACCTGGCGCAGGATTTGGAGCGTTCTTCGCGGCTCTCGCTTTGGTGTGGTTTTGGATTGCTGGCTGGATTTGCGGGTCTGACTGAGCCGTCGATTCTGGTGGTGATTCCGTTTCTGCTGGCGCTGGCGGCGTGGAGGCTGGCGCATGCGGGGGAGCCGTGGATGATGCCGTGGGTGGTGGCGTCGCTCACACTCGCGGCCGCGATTTCGCCGTGGTTGATTCGCGACGCAGTGGTCTTTCACCGTCTTATTCCGATGCGCGACAGCATGGGCCTGGAACTGTGGATGGGCAACAACGGGGATTCGCTGCGCTGGACGAGCGATGGCAAACACCCGCTCCACGACGCGCGGGAGCTGGCCGAATACAACAGCATGGGCGAGCTGGCCTACATGGATCACAAGATGCAACAGGCCGAGGTCTACATCGAGGACCATCCTCGCTGGTACGCATGGATGTGCGCGCGGCGCGCCGTGTATCTGTGGACCGGCTATTGGAGCTTCGACAAGAAGTATCTGGCGATGGAGCCGACCGACCCGGAGAACATTCCGTTCGCAACGGGAGTGACGGCGCTGGGGATCCTTGGCCTGGTGCTGGCGTGGCGAAGCAGGCCGTTTGAGGCGATTCGCTACGGCGGGGTTTTATTTCTGTTTCCTGTGATGTACTACTTCAGTCATCCGGAGCCGTATCACATGCGGCCGCTGGATCCGTTGCTGGTGATGCTGGGATGCTTTGCGATTGTGACGCTGCGCGAGCGGAGCAAGAGAAATCTCAACAGGAAGTGAAACATCTGCGGAAGTGGGGACGTATTGTTCATCGGAACTCAGATTGGGTAGCGGAGCCCGCGAGGGCTGGAGGAATCTGCATGAGGCGTTGGATGGTAAGCGCGGCGTGGGCGTTTGTGTTGGCGCTGGGATGCGCGATTGGAGCGGCGCAAGGCACGGATGAGGCCGCGGTGAAGTCGCGGCTGGATCAGGTTGCAAGCTCATACACAGCGGGGAACGCTTTTATGGGCACGGTGCTGGTGGTGGATGGCGACCGGGTGTTGTTGGACAAGGGCTACGGCATGGCGGTCCTCGAGTGGGGAAATGCCAATGCGCCGGATGTGAAGTTCAGGCTTGGCTCGCTGACCAAACAGTTCACCGCGACACTGGTGCTGCTGTTGCAGCAGGACGGCAAGTTAAAAATTGAAGACCCGGTGAGCAAGTACCTGCCGGATGCGCCGAAGACGTGGGAGAAAATCACGTTGGCTAATCTGCTGGGGCACACTTCCGGGATTCCGAACTTTACCAATCTGAAGGATTTTGGCGTATGGGCGGCGAGCCCGCACACGACCGAAGAAGAGCTCAAATTTTTCAGCGACAAGCCGCTGGAATTTGAGCCCGGCAGCAAGTTTGCATACAGCAACTCGAACTATGAGGTGCTGGGCGCGGTGATTGAGAAAGTGAGCGGCAAGAAATATGGCGACCTGCTGCGGGAACGACTCTTTGAGCCGCTGGGGATGAAGGACACGGGGTTGGATGCGGATGACTTGGTGCTGCCGAAGCGCGCGGAAGGGTACATGCCGGGACCGCACGGGCTAATCGTGGCGCGATCGGAGTCGATGACGGTGCCGTGGGCGGCGGGATCGATTTACTCGACCACAGGCGACCTGCTGAAGTGGGAGCATGGGCTGTTTGGCGGCAAGGTGCTGTCGGCTGATTCACTGAAGGCCATGACGACTCCCGGCAAGGGCGACTACGGGATGGGCCTGATGATCCACAACAAAGACGGCGTGAAGGTGGTGGAGCACGGGGGAGGGATCGAGGGCTTCAACACCAACCTGATCTACGTGCCAGAGCGGCGCATCGCTGTGGTGGTGCTGAGCAATGTGAACGGGGCTGCGCCGGGGACGATGGGCAGCCAGTTGCTTGACGTCGCGCTGGGCAAGCCGGTAACGCTGGCCAACGAACATAAAGCTGAGCCGATTTCAAAGGAAGACCTGGCCAAGTTTGTGGGCGTTTACGATCTGGCGCCGACCTTCTCGATCACTTTCGCGGTTTCGGGGGATGAATTGACCGCGCAAGGGACAGGGCAGCCGGCCTTTCCGCTGATGTATGTGGGCGTCAAAGATGGGCATCCGCGGTTCTTCACGGCGCAAGTGAACGCTGAGATCGAGTTTGTTCCGGATCCGAGCGGAACAATCACGTCGATGGTGCTGCACCAGGGCGGACATGACGCGCCAGGGAAGCGGCACTAATTCAGCTTCAAACTTCGGGGCCGGAAAAGGTCGGCTGGTTTCGAGTCATCCGGATTGAAGTGTTCCGGATGGAGTCTGTCCGGCGAGAAGCCGACGCCGCCGGATCTGCCCGTCCGGCCTGCTGCCGGATGGGGCATGCAGTGGCTTCTCGATTGCACCGGGGCCAGGTAAGAGCGGGTTACGTGCAACCGGTCCATGACGATGTATCGGGTGCGCAGGCCGTCGATGACCGGCGGAAGCTGGGCTGGAACGTGAATGCGGTCGACGTAAATCACCAGCGCGGGGTCGCTCGGATTGTCCAGGCTCTGGCCAACGCCCACGCCGAAGAAGGCGGGATTCTGCTTCATCAGCGTTGGTGCGATCTGCTGCTTGATGGCAACGGCCTGGTTAAAGAGCGCAGCCGGAAGGGCGTGGACACCGGCTTCTGACGAAGTCTGCGGCGCTGAGCCGAAGGCGACTGCATGAGGATGGGTCGGAATTACCAGGGTGCGGACGTCATCCACGGTCGCGGGCGCGGTCACGGCCATGGCTTCATCCACGTACAAGATAACGGCAGCCTCGCCGGGATGGTCGCTGCTCTTGCCGGTGGCCGCGCCCAGAATACCGGCCGAGGGGTTTACCAGCATGCGGGCCTGCGCCAAAGCCAGTTGAGCGCGCGCGATCTCTGAGTCGGGGAGGGTGCGAGCCTGCGCCGCGCTGATTGTGTTGTCGCCGTAGTTGAGGCAACTGACGGCGTGATCCGCACCGCCGACAAAGGTGTAAGCCGTTCCGCCGCCTATCTGAGTGCTGAGCTCGCTGAGCACGTCGCCGACCGGGTTGGCGACGCCCTGGCTGACGCCGGATGCATCGGCGCCGCCGGCGAAGAACAAGCCCACGGGCTCGGCATTGGCGGCATCGACGACCAAGGATCCTGAATCGCCGGCGTCGCTGAATTGATTGCCGCTGATGGCCAGTTGATTGGTATAGGTCTTGGTCAGGTAGGGTTTGGTCTCAGCGCAGTCGAGGTAGTAATCGACATTCACATCCACGTTGAGCGCCGAGATGCCTGCGCAGGTGAGGCCAGTGGTGCGTCCGCTCTTGGCCACGGTCAGATTAAGCGAGGCAGGCTCGCCTTTGCCGCCGGTGGAAGAGATGCCGGGAGGCGCGGCGGCCAGGGTGCCGTCGAGCTGGCGGGTGCCGAGCTCAAGGATGCCGCCGCTTGCGGACACCGCGCCGGAATTCACCTGGGCAATAGCGGCGTCGGCGTTGGTTGCGCTGGATCTGAGCGGGAGCCAGCCGGTCAGGGAGGCCACGGGGGTGGTGCCCGCGCCGTCTCCGTTGGGGGTGCAGTTGTTGTCAATGAGCCCGGGCTGGACGATGGGGTCGCCCACGGCGGCATGGTCGCTGCGCGCCAGCACGTGGTTGTTGCTGAGCAGGTACTGGTGGTTGGCGGGATCCTGGATGAGCGATCCGAGAGTTCCGCCGCAACAGTCCATAATCTGATTTCCAGCAGTATCGAAATCGTTGTTATTCCCGCCCGAGCTGCCGAGCGGCGCCAGGTTGGGCAGTTGCGCCTGGTGTGTGGAGGGATTGCTGGTGACGCCCGCGGCGTTCAGCAGCACCTCGGCGGTGGTGGTGGAGGAGGAAGCGCCGATGGTGGCCACGATGAAAGTTGCGCCGGTAGCCGAAACTGTGGGCGGAGCCAAGTAAGTGACGGTGCAGTACGTGAAAGCCTGGGCGCTGCGCTGGCAGGCGGCCGGGGTGAGCGAACCCATGCCGCCGGTTGAACCCGTGGCGGAGCCGGAGAGCGCGAAGGCGATGGCGGTGCTGCCGCCAGCTTCGGCAAGGTAGCCGGTGAGGGTCGCTTGTCCGTTAGCGCCCAGTGCGACATTCTCAGGGGTGAGCGGCTGCAGGAACCCCGGCGTCACGGTGAGCACGGCGCTGGCCGTGGTGAGGGACGAATCCGGCCTTGACGGAGGAGTTGCAGTCACTATGACCTGCACGCGATCGGAGGTGAGATAGCTGGGCGGGGTGTAACGGCCGGAGCCATCGATGCTACCGGGTCCGCTCTTCGCGTCGCCGCCGGTAACCGACCAGGTGACGGCTGCCGCGCCGCCCGGGAGTGTCGTGGTGAACTGCTCCACGGATGTGCCGTGGGCGCTGGTCGCATTACAGCCGGTGCAGTTGGTGTCAATGGAGCTGACGCCGGGGGAGATGGAAAAGCCGCCGTTCGAGGGGTTTGCAGACACCGGCCCGCCGGCGCAACCGGCTGCGGCAAGCGCCGCCGACGCCAGCAGAATCGAGAGAATCCTTAAGCCCGGGCTCCGCATGGCCAATATCCCCAAAGCTATTCTATCGAATGCCATCTTCGGGATAGGAGAATCGAGCGCTGCGGGCTGGTTCCTGCGAAGAACCAGGGAAAGCTCCGGTCCAGTTTTCCTGATCTGGTCCCGCAGCTTCTTCAGGGCTTGAAGGATACCGTGTCGTGGCGTTTTCTGGGCCTTGGGCCTGCGCACGCCGGCAGGGCTATCGCATTCCGGTGGCGGGCGCGGCGGTCGATCCGCGCACCACCAGGCTGGTAGACACCAGAAACTCGCGCTGCTTTTTCGGGTTGCCGGGATCTTCCGCCTGCTGGCGCAGCGCTTCAAAGGCGGCACGCGCCAGGTCGGTACGCGACAGGCGGATGGTGGTGAGCGGGGGCAGCGTGAACTCGGCGAAGTCGATGTCGTCGAGGCCGACGACCGACAAATCCTGAGGCACGCGCAGCCCTTCCATGTAAGCGGCGCGCAGCACTCCGATGGCGGTCATGTCATTGGAGCAAAGAATGGCCGTGGGGCGGGTGACGAGCTCCTGCAACTGACCATAGCCGGCAACACCGCCCTTGAGGGTGTGGTCGCATTCGACGATCCACTTCTTCTGGATCGCCAGCCCGGCGGCCTCCATGGCGGCACGGAAGTCGTTTTCGCGGGTGATGGCCGAGTGCAGCTTGTGCGGCCCGGCGAGAAACGCGATTTTGCGATGACCCAGCCCCGCCAGGTGACGGATGGCAGCTTGAATTCCGGTGGTGTAGTCGAGCAGGATGGTGCTGGCCTTGGGATCATCGAGGCGAAACTCGGCCAGCACCAAAGGGATGTTGCGATGCGTGAGCTGGTCAAGGACCGGCTCCTCCTGTCCAAAGGTGAGCACCGCCACGCCTTCCACCTTGCGCTCCAGCATGCGGCGCACACAGGAGGTGAGCACGGCGGGATCGCTGTTGGAAGAACTGACCAGAATTTCGTAGCCGTGAGCGACCGCGATCTCTTCAAAGCTCTGGATCAGCTCCGGGAAAAACGGATTGGTAATGTTCTCGACGATGATGCCCAGAATGCGGCTGCGGCCGGAGACCAGGCTGCGCGCATGGGTGTTGGGAAAATATTTCAACTGCTCGATCGCCAGCCACACGCGCTTGCTGAGCCGGTCGCTGACCGCCGGAGAGCCGTTGATGGTTCTGGAGACCGTGGCAATGGAAACCTTGGCCAGCGCGGCAACGGTGCGTATGTCGGGTGTTTTGACGGCGGTCCTGCTTTTTGCTTTTCGAACCACGAACCGATCCTCATCCTGGGGGAGCAAGCGTGAAAGCAATGTTATCGCATCGGACGGGCGGGCGCGGAAGTGAAGAGAATGGAGCGGAGTTATATAGAGTCCGCGCCGTTGCGCGATGCGGGAGAGCTAGGATTTTTCGGCAATCAGCAGGCGCAGGTCGCGCAGATTTTGGCCGGTGCGGCCCGTCACCACAGAATCTCCCAGGGCAGTGAACATGGGACAGGCATTGAAGGCCGCCAGCGATGCCTTCAAGTGAAATCCGAATGCGTGTGCGCGGGTGACCGTGGTGGGATCGGCGATGGCCCCGGCCGCCTGCGTGTTTCCGTCGATGCCGTCGGAACCGGCGCTGAGCACGGTGAGCCGTTGTCCCGGATAGCTCTCCAGTTCCAGCGCGCTGGCCATCACAAACTGCTGGTTGCGTCCCCCGGCGCCGGGGACGCGGTCAAGCGTGACCGTCACCTCGCCCACCGAGATCAGGCACAGGCGCGGATGGACGGCGCGCAAGGCGTGAAAGCGTTCCAGAAGATAGCGGGCGGCATCGGCGTAGTCCCAGTCGTCGCAACTGTTGTCTACCACCACATGGTAGCCGGCCTTTTGCGCCAGAGCGCGGGCGTTCTCCACCAGGTCGTGACTTGAAAGCAGAATCTCAAAGACTGAATCGCGAAAGGCCGGGTCCTCGCCGGACATGGAGGCAGCCGCAGTCACCCGCCGGGCGGTGGCCGCACTCGCCCATGGCATGCGGGGGAAGAACGGTGGGCGCCAACCCTTGTTGCCGGGCGATTCAGGCAAATCTTTGCGCTCAAAAAAGCTGCGGACCGAGGCCGGCAGCCGGGGCGCGAGATTGTACCGCACCAGCAATTCCCGCACGTCGGCCACAGTGGAATGATCGGGCGAGGTGGGGCCGGACGACAGCGTATCCAGCGAGCGCAGCGGCACATCGGGCACCAGCAGGCTCACCTTTGCGGCCTCCGGCGCGGCCATGGCCAGCCGTCCGCCTTTCACCGCGGAAAAGTGCTTGCGCAGGGTATTGATCTCGCCGATCGGCGCACCGGATGCAAGCAGCAACTCGTGAAAGGCGATGGTGTCTTCGAGCGTGATTTGCGGGTCAAGCGGAAGATCGAACATGGCCGAGCCGCCGCCGGAGATGAGAAAAAAGATGAGCGTATCTTTCCGGGCCTTTTTCAGCATGGCCAGGGCGGCGCGGGCCGCGGCGAAGGAGTCCTGGTTGGGTACCGGGTGACCGCCCTCAAAGTAACGAAAGCGCCAGTTGCGATTCCGGGGCACCTGGTTTGCGCAGCAAATGCCGCGCAGGCCCTTGCGGCGGCTCATCCGCAGCAGCAGGGTATCGAGCATGGGAACGGCAGCCTTGCCCAGCGCCACAACAAAAATGCGCTTGTAAGCGGAGAGATTGATGGTTGCCGGCCCGCTGCCGTCGGGCAGCAGGCGATGCAGCGTCTGGCCTTCGAAACGAATGCGCCGGTCGAAGGCCGATGCGATGTTGCAGGCCTCGATAGCGCCGGTAAAAATTCCGGTGGCCGTCGCGTGCAGGGTTTCGAGAGCGAGATCGCTGACCGGCGTCATGAAAATTGCTCCTCTAGCCGGCCGGCGGGCCCGGTCAAATCCACGCTGCGCAGGATGGCTTTGGCCGAAGTCGAGTGGCTGGGAACGGGAGCGATTGTCGCAGTCATGCTACAGTCCATTCTACGCGCAGGCGAAGCGAATTTTCATCTCCGGATTGGTTTCTGTTGCAGGTTTTCGGCTTCCGGACTGATCGAGGGTTCCGACGAGGCAAATCGATTGACTTCTGAGGATACCATCGCCCGTCGCGATCGACCTGGCAGGCGGGATCCATCCGCTGGGTTATTCTGGCAGCACCATGTCCCTTCCTTTGCGCGCCAGCCCTGTTGACCCCGTTCGTCTTACGCGTGAACTGTGCGAAATCGAATCCACCACCTACCACGAGGGCGCGGCAGGCGACTTTCTGGCCGATTTCCTGGCAGGCCGCGGATGGGAAGCCGAGAAGACTCCGGTGCCCCAGCCGGCCGAGAGCGCTGAGGCCGGCCCGCGCTGGAACGTCTATGCCGGTATCGCGGGCCAGGCCCCTGACCTGGTCTTTTCCACGCATATGGATACCGTCCCGCCCTACATTCCGTTTCGCGAGGACGAGGATTTCATGTTCGGCCGCGGCGTTTCAGACGCCAAAGGCATCATTGCCGCCCAGGTGGCGGCTGCCGAGACGCTGCGCACAGCGGGATTTCGAATCGGACTCTTATTTGTCAGCGGCGAAGAGCGCGATTCCGCCGGGGCCAAAGTCGCCAACCTCGCGCCCAAAGGCAGCCGCTACCTCATCAACGGCGAGCCGACGGACAATCGACTGGCCCTGGCCTCAAAGGGCGCATTGCGGGCAGCATTCAAATCCACCGGCACCATGGCCCACTCGGCCTATCCGGAGTTGGGAGAAAGCGCCGTCCACAAGCTGATCGAAGCCCTGGCCAAGGTGCTTGCGCTGCCGCTTCCGTCGCTTGAGGGCATCGGTCCCAGCACGCTCAACATCGGGCAAATCCAGGGCGGGCACGCCCCCTACGTCATCGCCGACAAGGCCGAAGCGCAGGTGCTGGTGCGGCTGGTGGGCGATTCGGCCCCGATGCGCGCGGCGCTGTTGAATGCCGCCGCCGGACTTGCCGAGGTGGAGTTCACCCTCGATTCGCCATTTGTCCGAATGCGCGCAATTGAAGGCTTGCCCACCATGATTGCCAAATTCTCCACCGACATTCCGCATTTGAGCAACTGGGGCGAGCCGCTGCTGCTTGGCCCGGGCTCCATCCATGTGGCGCATACGCCGTTTGAGAAGCTGGCGAAAAAGGAGTTGCTCGAAGCAGTCGAGTTATACATCAAGGTCGCCAAGCAATTGCTGGGTTGAGCAGCGGCCGCGCAAAAGTTTCCAGGCCGCGCACGCGAACGGTCTGCTATGCTTCCCCTGCTGGTTCCCAATCCCAATTTTCTTCATCGAGGTAGATATGACCACTGCAGTCGCCGCCCCCGTGACGCCCGAGCGCATCTTTCAATTGGCCTGGGCCTACGCTCCGCCGCTGATTCTTGAGGCGGCAATCCGCCACCGTGTTTTTGATGTGCTGGACAGCGGGCCAAAATCCCTTCAGGAAATAAGCAAGGCAACCGGCGCCTCGGAACGCGGACTGTCTGCGATTATGAACGTGCTTGTGGGACTCGATTTTCTTGCCAAGGACAAGAAGGGAACCTATAGCCTGACGCCGGAAAGCGCCGCATTTCTGGTAAGCACCAAGCCGGGGTTTCAAGGCGGCATCATTCGCCACACCAGCGAACACCTGGTTCCCAAGTGGCTGGGCCTGAATGAAATCGTCGCCACCGGCCGTCCCGCTCAATCCGTCAATCAGCAAACGGACGGCAGCGACTTCTTCGAGAAGTTCGTCAACGACATCTTTCCCATGAGCTACCCGGTGGCTCAGGAACTGGCAGCGCACCTCAATCTAGACTCCGCCGGCGGCGCCGTGAGCGTGCTCGATCTTGCGGCCGGCTCGGGAGTCTGGGGCATCGCCCTGGCCCAAAGTTCTGCCCAGGTCCGCGTCACCGCCGTCGACTGGCCGGGCGTCATTCCCGTGACTCGCAAGACCGTGGCCCGCTTCGGACTTGCGGATCGCTTTACCTTTGTTGAGGGCGATCTGCTTTCCGCGGACTTCGGCAAAGGTCACAACGTCGCGACCCTGGGTCACATCCTGCATAGCGAAGGCGTGGAGCGCAGCAAGGCGCTGCTTGCTAAAACTTTCCGCGCCCTGGCCTCCGGCGGAACCATCGCGATTGGCGAGTTCCTGGTGAACCCGGATCGAACCGGACCTGTGAATGGGCTGATCTTTGCCGTGAACATGCTGGTCAACACCGATTCCGGAGACACGTTTTCGTTTGAAGAAATCAGCGGCTGGCTTCGCGAGGCCGGCTTTGTCGACGCGCGCACCCTGGCCACGCACGGTCCATCGCCGTTGATTCTGGCCACCAAGCCGTAGCGGCGAACGGAAATGGATTTCCCTCCACGCTCCTCCATCGGGCTTTGCCGATATGATGGAAGGGTTGGAGGGAAACATTCATCATGAGCGCATCCATTTATGACATACCCGTCCGCAAGATCACAGGCGCGGACGCCTCGCTGGCCGAATTCAAGGGCAAGGTTCTGCTGGTGGTCAACGTGGCCTCAAAGTGCGGGCTGACGCCGCAGTATGAGGGCCTGGAAAATCTCTACGAGCAATACAAGGGCCAGGGCCTGGTGGTTGCCGGTTTTCCGGCCAATGACTTCAAGGCTCAGGAGCCGGGCACCAACGAGGAGATTCAGGCCTTCTGCACCACGAATTTCGGCGTCAGATTTCCACTCTTCGACAAGATCAGCGTGGTCGGCGGCCACAAGCATCCCCTCTATGCGGCGTTGATTGCGGCCCAGCCCAAGGCCGTCAGCCTGAGCGAGGTTCCGTTTCGCGAAAAGCTGAAGGGGTACGGCATTGAAGCCAACGCCGAGCCTGAAGTGTTGTGGAACTTTGAAAAATTTCTGGTCAGCCGCGAGGGCGAGGTGGTGAAGCGGTTTGCGCCGGACACGCAGCCCGATGCGCCTGAATTGACCGCAGCCATCGAGACGGAGCTGGCAAAGGACTGACCGCAAACAGGGTGGTCGGGTGTCGAGGGGGTTGGGATCCCAGGTCTCAAATGCGAGACCTGGGGCACCCGTAGGCTCTGGAGCACCCGGCCATTTATCCTCAGAATATGCCCGAGGATGTTTCTCCCACGCCTGTTGCCGCCAACCTGCTGGAGCAGGCGGCTTCCTCCTACCTTCGCTCGGCGCGGCATCAGCCCATTCAGTGGCACGCGTGGGGCCACGCGGCATTTGCTCGCGCGCAGTCGGAAGACAAGCCCATCCTGCTCGACATCGGCGCGGTGTGGTGCCACTGGTGCCACGTCATGGACCGCGAGTCCTACGAAGACCCGGAGATGGCCCGGGTGATCAACGAGAATTTTGTTGCCGTGAAGGTGGATCGCGACGAGCGCCCCGACGTGGACGCGCGTTACCAGGCCGCGGTTTCGGCTATCAGCGGGCAGGGCGGGTGGCCGTTGACTGCGTTTCTGACTCCCGATGGACGCCCCTATTTTGGGGGCACCTATTTCCCACGCGACGACCGCTATGGGCGTCCCGGCTTTGGGCGGGTGCTGCTCACCATGGCCCAGGTGTGGCGCGACCGCCGCGAGGAGGCGATTGAGTCGGCGAGCAGCGTGATGGCGGCCATCGAGCAGAACGAAAGCTTCTCCGGCCGTGGTGGCGATCTGTCTTTGGCTCTTGTCGACAAGATTGCCGGCTCGGCCCTGAGCCAGTTCGACGCGCGCAACGGCGGGTTCGGCTCGCAGCCTAAGTTTCCCCACCCTGGTGTGCTCGATCTGCTGCTGGAAGTGGCCATGAATCGCGGCAACGAGGCGGCTCGCGATGCTTTCACCATCACACTTGAAAAGATGGCGCATGGCGGCGTCTATGACCAGTTGGCCGGCGGTTTCCACCGCTACAGTGTGGACGAGCGGTGGATTGTTCCTCACTTCGAGAAAATGCTTTATGACAACACGGAGCTGCTGCGCAATTACGTGCACGGTTTCCAGAGCCTGGTCCGCCCGGACTTTCTTGAGACCGCGAAGGAGATTGTGCATTGGCTCGATTCCACCATGACGGACCGCGAGCGCGGCGGCTTTTATGCCTCGCAGGATGCCGACATCAATCTCGACGACGATGGCGATTACTTTACGTGGACGCTCGAAGAGGCGCGTGTGGTGCTTGATCCCGCCGAACTGGATTTCGCATCGCGTTACTGGGACATCGGCGAACTGGGCGACATGCACCACAATCCGGCGAAGAACGTTTTGTACGTGCAGCAAGCGCTGGAAGAAAAAGCTGAATCAGGAAACACTCCGGGGAGTTTAGAAGCTCTGCATGTCTTGCGGGACTCAGCCCGGCGCAAGCTGCTCGCGGCGCGTGATGCGCGGCCCACACCATTCATTGATCAAACTCTCTATACCGGCTGGAATGCGATGGCGGTGACTGCGCACCTCGAGACGGCGCGCGTGCTGCGCATGGACTCCGCGCGGGAGTTTGCGTTGCGCACGCTTACGCGGCTGCTGGCCGAGGCCTGGGACGGCGCGGACACGCTGCATCATGTGATTGCGTATGGCAGCGGATCGAAGGAGGGAACTGCGTCGGCGGAGAAGGTGCCGGGTACGCTCGATGACTACGCCTTCACGGTCCATGCGGCGATCGATGGCTGGCTAGCGAGCGGGGAGATGAAGTTCTATGACGCGGCTGTCAAGTTGGCCGACGGCCTGATCGCACACTTCTATGACCGCACGGCGGGAGCATTCTACGATGCCGCTGCACCTGCTGATGGGGCAATCCCGCTGGGCGCGTTGGGGGCGCGGCGCAAACCGCTGCAGGACTCGCCAACTCCAGCTGGCAATCCTACCGCCGCCTCGGCCCTGCTGCGCCTTGAAGCTTTGAGCGGGCGCAAGGAATATCGCGAGATCGCCGAAGATACGCTCGGCTCCTTCGCCGGCATTGTGGAGCACTTCGGCCTTTACGCCGGAAGCTACGGATTGGCGCTGGAGCGGCTGCTGCTCGATCCGGTTCAAGTGATAATTGTGGGCTCCGGCCCGGAAGCCGATCGCCTGGAAGCAACAGCCGTTGCGCGCTTTGCTGTGAACAAGATGGTGGTGCGGCTCGATCCTTCGCGGCTGGTTGAAGGCGGAATTCCTCTGGCGCTGGCCGCGACCTTGCTTCACCTTCCTGCGCCTCGGGGAGTCAACGCATGGGCTCTGGTCTGCCTGGGGCGCACCTGCCTGCCGCCGATTCACGACGCCGGGGCGTTGCTGGAATCCCTGGAGCATCCGATTCAGGCGTAGATCCTGGATAGATCGGCACTGCTTCGCGATTTGCCGAGAGCCGCCTGAAATGAGCGGATGGGTTTCCCGCCGATCATTCGCCGGTGAAAGGATTGGTCTCCTGCGGCTTGAGGGTGGTTGGGTCGTGAGCGGGCGGCGGCTCGTATTCCGGCGCACCGGCGGTCGCTGCGCCGTGAGCGTCCGCCGTGTTTCCAGCGAAAGCATTGAAGATCCGGTTGGGATCGCCGGGCAGCATGTGGTGCTCTTCGAGCGCCAGACGCACGCGCCGCTGGAACTCCCGCACCGGCGCGTACTGCTGGGTGGCCCTGGTTTTGAAGACGACCGGAAAGATGAGTTGCGACCCTTTCATCGAGTCCACACCCAGAATTTGCGGATCGGCAAGGAAAAGCTGCTTGTATTCCTTGCTGTTTCGTATCTCCATGGCGATGTTTCTCAGAATCTCCTGCACCTTGTCTGGATTTGCGGAGAAGTCCACGCTGATATTTACGGTGGCGACTGAATAACCCCTGCTCTGGTTGGCCACGGTGGTGATCTGCGAGTTGGGAATGATGAAGAGGGTTCCGTCTCCATCGCGGACCGTGGTCTTGCGCAAGGTCATCGCCTCCACGTTACCTGTCAGGCCTGCCAGCCTCACCATGTCGCCCACATCAAACTGGTCTTCGATGAGGATGCTGATGCCGTTGAGCACGTCTTTCACAAGGCTCTGCGCGGCCAGGCCGATGGCCACGCCGGCCACGCCGGCCGAAGCCAGGAGCGGCGCCAGGTTGACCCCCATCGCAGCCAGAAATTGCAAGGCGGTAATGGCGAAGATGACGGCCAACCCGGTGGCCCGAATGACGCTGGCCAATGTTCTTACCTGCGCAACACGGCTTTGTTCCGGGGCATGCTGTTCCGCGATGCGGACCATTCTGGCTGTCACCAATCGCAGCAACCGAATGAGAACAAAGGCGATAATCGCCGCAACGATGAGGTGAGGCAGTTTGGAATGGATGAACTCCTGGGTATCGCCGATCCACTCGTCCATCACCTTGCCCAGAAACCGGCCTTCCGCAAACACCCCGGTTCGGGCCGCCAGCAGAATCAAAAAAGAATGCATCCTCAATCTCCTTTTTCTAGACTAGACTGTGCGCAGGGAAAACCGCCTTCCGGCTAGCGACTTGCATTCGCTGGTTTGGCAAGAGCGGGTTCACGCCGAGCGAACCCTTTCCAGACCAAAGTCAGGAGTTATCCTATGCGAACCCCAACGACCTGTCTTCCCGGCGGATGGCGAGCGCTGACGGTGGGTCCGGATTAGATTTCCGGGACACACCTTTCAAAGGATGGCCAATTTTGGGGAGTAATCTCAAGTCGCGGACTCCGTTATTGAACCGGCGCATGACCCTTGGCACACGGCAGGCTCTGTGGCTGGCGCTGATGCTGGTGCTTCCGGGCGGCGCGCAAAATGGGTCGGGAGGAATGCGGACGCCGATTCAACAGGCGCCGGGCCTGCACCTCCCGGGCCGGAACCTAGACGACGTGACGGATGACAACGGGAACGGCGATGAAGCCGACAAGGAAATGCGGCTGCGTGCTCAGAACGCCGAGCGGCAGAAGTCGATGGTCTCTGACGCCAACAAACTGCTGAAGCTGGCCGACGAGTTGAATGCCGAGGTGAGCAGAGCGAACTCCGAATCCCTGACTCGAGCGCAACTGCGCAAATTGGGCCAGATTGAGAAGCTCGCTCATGGCGTGAAAGATAAGATGAGCACTTCGGTGAGGCCGATGTACCAGCAGCCGCCTCTTCCCCCGATCCGATAGTCCAGCGCTTCTCTGCTTTGCCTGGTCATTGTTCATATTCTGAAGGTCAAGAGCCCACCGCTCTCTGTTCGATAACGCGCCGGGTTGTTACAATCAGGGTTGGTTTTTCAGGGAATCGAAATGGGGGGAGTTCGGGAATGGAATTGACAGTTTCCAGCGCTCGCGAGCCCGAGGCGGCTGCCGCACCAGCCGGCCTGAGCCCTCAGCAGATGGTTGAGATCTACCGGCTGATGTTTTTCTCCCGCCGGGTGGACGACCGCGAGATTCTGCTCAAGCGGCAGCAGAAGATCTTCTTCCAGATTTCCGCTGCCGGCCACGAGGCGCTGCAAGTGGCCGCGGCCTTGGCCATGCGCCCCGGCTACGACTGGTTTTTCCCTTACTACCGGGACCGCGCGCTGTGCCTGGCCCTGGGGGTGACCCCCGCTGCAATGCTGCTGCAGGCCGTGGGCGCGGCCACCGATCCGGCCAGCGGCGGGCGCCAGATGCCCACCCACTGGAGCAGCCGCCCGCTGCACATCGTCAGCACCTCTTCCTCCACCACCACCCAACTTCTTCATGCGGTAGGCTGCGCGGAGGCGGGCCGTTATTTCAGCCGCCATCCGGAAGCGGCGGCAAAGCCTGAGGCGGCTACAGACTATCGCGCCTTCCACAACGTCGAATTTCACGGCGATGAAGTGGTCTTCACTTCGCTTGGCGAAGGTTCGACCTCCCAGGGCGAGTTTTGGGAGGCGCTCAACACCGCCTCCAACCAGAAGCTGCCGGTCATATTTTGCGTGGAAGACAACGGCTACGCCATCAGTGTGCCTGTCGAAGTAAATACACCCGGCGGCAACATCTCGCGGCTGGTGGCCAACTTCCCCAACTTTCACTTTGCCGAAGTCGACGGCACCGATCCGGAGGCCTGCCTGCGAGCCTTTGAGGCGGCTGTAGCATACTGCCGGTCGGGCCAGGGGCCGGCCTTCGTTCACGGCCATTGCGTGCGGCCTTACTCGCACTCGCTCTCTGACGATGACAAGCTCTACCGTTGCACAGCCGAGCGCGAGGCCGACGCCATGCGCGATCCGCTGGCCAAGATGCAGATGCGCCTGCTGCGCGAAGGAATTTTGACCGCCGACGAGATCAATGTGCTGGAACAGCAACTGGACCGCGAAGCCGCCGAGGCCGCCGATCGCGCCCTGGAGGCTCCGCTGCCTAAAGTCGCGGACATCACCGAGCATGTCTACTCCGAAGATATGGACCCCACCAGCGCGGCCTTTGCCACCGAGCAAGTCGCGGCGCACACGGAAGCATCCAGCGCTGCGGGCGGCGGAAAGGCCGGCCGGGATAAAGGTGGCGATCCCCGCACCATGGCCGACCTGATCAACGCCTGCCTGCACGACGAGATGCGCCGCGATCCGCGCATTGTGCTCTACGGCGAAGACGTGGCCGACGCCAGCCGCGAGCAGGCGCTGGCCGAGGTCAAGGGCAAAGGCGGCGTGTTCAAGCTCACGGCCGGCCTGCAAACCGAATTCGGTTCCGAACGGGTCTTCAATTCACCTCTGGCCGAGGCCAACATTGTCGGCCGCGCCATCGGTTACGCCATCCGCGGCATGAAGCCGGTGGTCGAAATTCAATTCTTCGATTACATCTGGCCGGCCATGCATCAGATTCACAATGAACTGGCGCTGATGCGCTGGCGCTCGAATGGCGCGTGGGCATCGCCGGCCGTGATTCGCGTGGCTATCGGCGGTTACCTCACCGGAGGCGCCGTTTACCATTCGCAATCCGGCGAGAGCATCTTCACGCACATCCCCGGCCTGCGCGTCGTGTTTCCTTCGAACGCCCTTGACGCCAACGGACTCTTGCGCACCGCGATTCGCTGCGACGATCCGGTGCTTTTTCTCGAGCACAAGCGGCTCTACCGCGAAACGTACGGCCGCGCGCAGTATCCGGGGCCGGATTTTGCCATTCCGTTCGGCAAGGCCAAGATCGTCCGCCCCGGCGCCGACATCACGCTGGTGACTTACGGGGCCATTGTGCCCCGCGCGTTGCAGGCTGCGCAGAGGGCTCAAAGTCAGGGCATTGATGTCGAGGTACTGGACCTGCGCACTCTCAATCCCTACGACTGGGAGGCCATTGCCGCCTCCATCCGCAAGACCAGCCGGGTGATTGTGGCCCACGAAGACATGCTCAGCTGGGGCTACGGCGCGGAGATCGCCGCCCGCATCGCCGACGAGTTGTTCGACTCGCTCGACGCGCCGGTTCGCCGGGTCGGCTCCATGGATACCTTTGTCGCGTATCAGCCGATCCTCGAAGACGCCATCCTGCCGCAGCCGGAGACCATCTTGAAGGCCATTGTCGATCTGAAGGCGTATTGATTCCGGGTGTTGCGCTCAACCGAGCCAGCGGTGTGCCCGGCAGCTACAATACGGGGATGGATTCGCGAACTCAACGCCGGCGGTTTGCCCCTGAGTCTTTTACCAAGCAGGCGGGCGAACCGGCATGAAGAGCCTTACGCGCCTCATTCGCTATGGGCTCCCCTTTTGGTTCCAATGGCTGCCCGGCGTGTTGCTGCTGGCGATGGTGGGCGTGCTGGACACGTTTCGCACTCTGCTCTTTCAGCCTATCTTCGATCAGGTTCTGAGGCCGGACGCACCCGAAGGCCCCATCACTCTTGGTCTTCCCAACAGTCGCTGGCACTTCGATCTCAGGCTTGTGGTACCGCATTTCCACAATGCATGGCACGTGGTGGCCTTTGCCCTGATAGCTTCCACCCTGCTCAAAGGCATCTGCGATTATCTGGGCACCTACCTGGTGAACTATGCCGGCTTCGGCATGATCACCGACCTGCGCAATCATCTCTACGAAGCCACGCTGCGCCGCTCCTCCAGTTTCTTTCACAAGCATGCCACGGGCACCATTCTCTCCACGCTCATCAACGACGTGGACCGCGTGCAGACCGCTGTCAGCTCCGTGAGCGGCGAATTCCTGCAGCAGTTCTTCACCTTCCTGGTGGGCATCGTGTTGGTCATTCGTCTCGGCGGCCTGCTCAGCTGGGCGCTGCTGTTGTTTGTTCCCGTGGTCATCACGTCGTCGCGCAAAATCGGCAGGGAAGTCCGCACCCGCACCCGAAGCGGACAGGACAAGCTGGCCGAAATCCAGAACATCCTGCATGAAACCGTCACCGGCAATCGCATCGTGAAGGCATTCAACACCGAGGTCTGGGAAATTCTGCGTTTCAAGACCGCGGCGCGGCGCCTGTTTCGCGCCAACCTGCGCAGCGTGCGCATTCAGTCCATCAGTTCGCCGCTGATGGACACCATCGGCGCTGTCGCCATTGCGATGCTCCTGTTAATCGGCCGCAATGAAATCCTGCACGGCCGCATGACCATGGGCATCTTCGGCGCATTCATTATCCTGCTCTTCAAGCTCTACGATCCGGTGCGCAAGTTTGCTTATTTCTACAACAGCTTTCAGCAGGCCATGGGTGCTTCGTCGTCGATCTTCGGCTTCTTCGACACCGAGGACGATGTCAAGGAGCGGCCGCACGCGATCGCGTTGCAGCGCTTCAAGCAGTCCATCGAGTTTCAGAACGTGGGCTTTTCCTATTCGACCGCGGAGGGTGAGCACCAGATCCTGCACAACGTGGATCTTGAGGTGCGCGCCGGCGAAGTGCTGGCGCTGGTGGGACCCAGCGGCGCCGGCAAGTCAACACTCGTCAACCTGATTCCGCGCTTTTTTGACGCCACCTCAGGCCGCATTCTCATCGACGCCGTGGACCTGCGCGATTGCACGCTTGCTTCCCTGCGCCGCCAGGTTGCACAGGTCACGCAGGAAACCATTCTCTTCAACGACACGGTGCGCAACAACATCGCTTACGGCCGGCCCGAAGTAAGAACCGCGTTGGTGGAGCAGGCCGCGCGCAACGCGCTGGCCCATGACTTCATCCTGCGTATGCCGCAGGGCTATGACACGGTGATCGGCGAAAAGGGCTTTCGTTTGTCCGGCGGCGAGCGGCAGCGCCTGGCGATTGCCCGCGCCATTCTCAAAGATGCGCCAATCCTGATTCTCGATGAAGCCACGTCGGCGCTCGATGCCGAGAGCGAGTCGCTGGTGCAGATCGCGCTGGCCAACCTGATGACGGGGCGGACCGTGGTGGTGATCGCCCATCGCCTCTCCACCATTCGCCGCGCCAATCGCATCGCGGTGCTTGAAGACGGCCGCATTACCGCAACCGGATCCCACGAGGAGCTTCTAATCTCTTCGCCCACGTACCAGCGGCTTTATCAATTGCAATTCCGGGATCTGCCCGAGGCGCAATCGCCGGAGGATCGCATCCTGGAGCCGGAGTTCTTATTTGAGGTAGAGGAATAGCACGCATGGCGATTTATTCCATGACCGGATTTGCGCGGGTTCAGGGCAGCGTGCAGGGCCGCGCCCAGGAGCAGGTGAATTACACGCTCACCGTCAAGAGCGTCAATCATCGGTTTCTCGATGTGCAGTTGCGGCTGCCGCAGGGCCTTGACGCACTGGAAATGGAGTTGCGCAAGATGCTCAAGGACAACCTCGTCCGCGGGCACATCGATCTGACTCTCTCCGTGGATCGCACGACCCAGCAGATCGCCGGCTACAATCGCGAACTGGTAGCGGGCTACGTTGCCGCTTTCACCGCGGCGCGCGACGAGTTCGGCCTGGGCGGCGACCTCGATTTGAACGCTATTCTGCGTCTGCCGGGCGCATTGCAGAATGAGAATCGCGGCAACGGCGACGAGGACCTGGCGGCTCTGGCGGCCAGCGTTCACCAGCAGATGGCCCCGCTGCTGGACGAGTTGAAGATCATGCGCGCGCGCGAAGGCGATTCGCTCGCGGCCATCCTGCTCGCTACGCTCGACCGGCTGGCCGAGGCAACCGACTGTGTTGCAAAGCTGCGGCCTGAAATCGAGCAACGCCGTCAGGACCGCCTTACCCAGCGGCTGGAAGCTGCCACCGGCCCGGAGTTCAATCGCCAGCGCCTGCTTGAAGAGGTTGCCGTGCTGGTCGAACGAAGTGACGTGTCCGAGGAGCTGGCGCGCATGCATGCCCACATCGGCCACTTCCGCGAGTTGTTGGCGACAGGCGGCGAGGTGGGCAAGAAGCTGGACTTTCTGCTCCAGGAAATGAACCGCGAAGCCAACACCCTGCTCTCAAAGACCGGCGGCGCGGGCGGCAAGGGAACCCGCATTACCGAATTGGGTCTGGCCATGAAGGCGGAGATCGAAAAGGCCCGCGAACAAATTCAAAACGTGGAATAACATAACCAGGGCAACAGGGCGGCGTTTGCACCAATCGACCCAGAGGACAACGGAACGTGGCAGGAATTCTTTTCATCATTTCGGCGCCCTCGGGCTCAGGCAAAAGCACGCTGGTGAGCGAATTGCGCAAGCAGGTCAGCGGCGTCGAGTTCGCAATCTCGTGGACCACGCGCCCTCCCCGCGGCTCTGAGGAAAATGGGCGCGAGTACAACTTTACGTCTCGCGAGGAATTTGAGCAGATGCTGGAGGCGGGCGTTTTCCTTGAGCATGCCGAAGTCTTCGGCAACCTCTACGGCACGGCCCGCAATTCGCTGGATGATGCGCGCGCGGCGGGCCACGATTTGCTGCTCGACATCGATGTGCAGGGCGCCGCGCAGGTGCGCGCCAAAATGCCGGAGGCGGTGAGCATCTTTGTGATGCCGCCAAACCCCAAGGTTTTGCGCACCCGTCTGCGCAACCGCAGCCGCGCCGAGGGAGTGGTGAACGAGGAAGAAGTGTACCGGAGGCTCAACGAAGCCAGCAAGGAGATTGAGAATTATCGCGAGTACGGTTATATTCTGGTAAACGACATTCTGGACCGGGCGGTGGCGCAACTGGAGGCAATCGTGCTCGCCGAACGCTTCTACCGCAATGGCGAAGTGATCGCATACCGCTCCCGCAGAGTGTTGGAGGTGGCCGCGGCCTGCCTGCAGGGCAACTCGCAGGAGCGGCTCAAACCTGTGCTGGAGGCCTTTGGCATTTTGCGCTCCACCAGCCAGCAGCAATTGGATTTTGGGCAAGAACCCGACGACGACAACGACGCGGACGACGACCCAGACCGCGGCGACGATAAGGAGAACTCCGATGAAGGTTGAAACCGGTTTCGACTCGAATTACCGCAAGGTTCTGGTGGCAGCCCGCCGCGCCCGCCAGATCCAGAGCGGCGCCCATGCGCTTGTTCCCACCCACTCCACCAAGGCTTGCCGCATCGCCCAGGATGAGATTGACGCCGGTAAGATCGCTTACGTCAAGACGGAGGTTCCGGTGGTGAAGCCGCTGATCGAGGGGCCGGCCGTTCCCATTTTGCTGACTTGATTTTTTGCGTTACTCTTTCTCGATTTCCGCGCCCGCCCGTTTCACAATCGAAACCGGCTACAATCGATGCATGAGAGTCACGGTGGGCGTCTCCGGCGGAATTGCCGCATATAAAGCGGCGGAACTGGTGCGCGCCCTGCAGCGCCAGGCCCTTGAAGTCCACGTGGTGATGACCGCTTCGGCGGGTAAATTCGTTCAGCCGCTCACCTTCGCCGCGCTCACCGGCCACAAAGTCATCACCAGCCTGTGGGATGAATCGGAAATCGGCGCCGGCCCCGGCGAAGACACCGGCGAACAGAACGGCATTGAGCACATTGGCGAAGCGCAGTGGGCCGATGCTCTGGTGGTCGCCCCCGCCACGGCCAACATCCTGGCCAAGTTTGCGAACGGCATCGCCGATGATTTCCTGACCACCCTGTATCTGGCCACGCAGGCGCCGGTGCTGGTGGCCCCGGCCATGAATGTGAATATGTGGGAGCATCCGGCCACGCAGGCCAATCTTGAAATCCTGCGCCAGCGCGGCGTGCGGGTTGTTGAGCCGGGCACCGGCGCGCTGGCCTGCGGCATGGTGGGCGCGGGCCGCATGGCAGAGCCTGAGGCCATTGCCGACGCGGTGCTGGGCGCGCTGGGCCGCCGCCACGACCTGGCCGGCGAAATCGTGCTGGTGACTGCCGGCGGCACGCGCGAGGCGCTGGATCCGGTGCGCTATCTGGGCAACCGCTCCAGCGGCAAGATGGGCTACGCGCTGGCCGAGGCCGCGCACAGCCGCGGCGCCAAAGTGATCCTCATCAGCGGACCTTCGGCCTTGCATCCGCCGGCGCATTGCGAAGTGGTCAACGTGGTGACCGCCGACCAGATGCGGCAGGCCGTGCTTGCGCGCATGGAGGAATCCACGCTCATCATAAAAGCCGCCGCCGTGGCCGACTACCGCCCGGTCAATGTGTCTGAGAAGAAATTGAAGCGCACCGGCCCGATCACGCTTGAGCTTGCCCCTACGGAAGATATTCTTGCCGAGGTTGTGCGCCGCCGCCGTCCCGGCCAGCTCATCGTCGGCTTTGCGGCGGAGACGGAGAACGGCATGGAAAATGGGCGCGCCAAACTGCTCCGCAAGGGCGCGGACGCCATCGTCGTCAACGATGTTTCCGGCGAAGCAGTGGGCATTGAAGCGGATACCAATGCGGCCACTTTTTTGACCCTCACGACTTCGATCGAACTGCCCGAGATGCCCAAGCGCAACCTCGCCGACCGTATCCTGGACGAGATTGCTACCTTGCGCCGCCCGCGTTCGATGGTTCTTGAATTCGATCAGCATGAGGATGGGCAGCCGGGACCCGAAAAAACAAAACAGGATGAGGTCAGGAGCGACTCTCTCTCACCGGCCCACGCGCGACGGCAACTGATTGTGGAGTAAACAACGTGGCTCGATCGCTCCATCCCACAACGCGCGAAGCTCTGGCGGACCGCGTCCGTTTTTACCGCGACCTCGGCCTCACGGAGTTCTACCGCCGCCCCGTGGATCCAGCGCTCCTGGCGCAACTTGTCGCCGAGCCAGATGAAGCACCGATGCAAGGTGACCGAGGTCTTGCTGCTGAGAGCCGGGATGCGGTTTCCCATTCCAATCAATCCACGAGGGAGCCCGCCATTCCGCCTCGCAAGCAAATTTCAGTTCCACCGCTGTTGACCGCCGCCATTCAGCCCGCAGACCGCGCCGCCGCCCTCGAGCTCATCCGCGAGGACATTGGTGAATGCACTCGCTGCGCGCTGCACAAGGGGCGCAACAAGCTGGTCTTCGGCGACGGCTCACCCACCGCGCGGTTGATGTTTGTCGGCGAAGGACCCGGAGCGGACGAGGACGCGCAGGGTCTGCCCTTCGTCGGCAAGGCAGGGCAACTGCTCAACAACATGATCACCGCCATGGGGCTCACGCGCGAGGAAGTTTACATCGCCAACGTGGTGAAGTGCAGGCCGCCCGGCAATCGGACGCCTGAACCTGAAGAGGGCAACACCTGCTCGCAGTTTCTGTTTCGCCAGATCGACGTGGTGCGCCCTGAGGTGCTGGTTGCACTCGGCGCAACAGCCGCGACGTATCTGCTGGGCGCGCGCCAGCCGCTGGCCGGCCTGCGCGGACGCGTGCATGCGTTCCGCGGCGCCAAGCTCATCGTCACGTATCACCCGGCATATTTGCTGCGCGACCCGCGCCAGAAGAAAGAAGCGTGGGCCGACCTGCAGATTGCGATGCGGGAGCTGGGGTTGAAAGCGCCGGGCCGGGGATGACGAGCGCACGCCGGCTTCCCAGTTTCACAGCTTCACAGGGTTTTGACTGGATCAGCAGAAACTGTTGATTCTGAGTCTTTTAGGGTGGTGTCCACAGTTTAACAATTTAAGCGTTCCTGTGCGGGTGGTCGGCGGAAATTTTTGATTGTGGATGGGTTAAGGAAGGCTCCACAGTTTCACGGGCGAAAAGCGCGGATTTTTTGTCAGGATGCCGTGGCCTGGCGGGGAGAAGATGTTTGGATGGTATTCCTCGTGATTGACGGTTATGGTGATGTTTCTCATGAGCTCGCAATCCGAAGGGGCAGGGCGGTTTGACCACCCCGGCGACGAAGACCTGTCGCTGGGGACCCCGGAACCACCCCATCGACGAAGACCTGTCGCTGGGGACCCCGTGGTTTCTCTCGTCGTCCTTCTTTCTCCATTGTGCGCGAGGGAAGAGTTATTTTCTGCAAAGCGGTTCCCCGAGGTTCACGATTTCCCACCCTTCGCTCAGCCACCCCACGGACGAAGACCTGTCCGCGGGGACCCCGGATTGCGCGAAGGATGGGGCACCCACATTCAAGGGGAGTCAAGGGTGGTGCGCCCGGCATGGATGCGCTACAGGCCATGGTGGGCTTGCTTGTTGAGCAGTTTGATTGTAGTACAGGGTGCGCAAAAAATTACTGCTTCTTTGGGTCCTTGGTGGAAACGGTCAGTTTCCCTTGCGGCTTTGTTGCTTCAGGTGCCGAGTCGTCCTTGATGACTCCTGGTAGATGTTTCGATGCGCAGGACATGCTAATTCCCAAGAAGCGCACGAGTTTCCGAATATGGCCGTTTTCCATGGGATCGTGCTTTGGAAACGTGCGATAGACCTTCCCCCCAAATTGAATCACCCGGCTATGATTCGCGAGGCGAATCGAATAACCGGGTGCGCATTCATCTAGCATTTTGATGACAGTGGAAAGATGTGTGGAAGCGGACATTACGCAGCTTTGGCGAGCGAGTCTTGGATGTTATTCGCTGGTGTCAGTTTTGCCTTTGGCCTTGTTTCAAGACGATCAATCCGGATTCCTACCTCGTAATCGCCCGGTTTCTTCCGCGGCATTTTCTTGAACGGGTCGCTGATGACTTCCTCATTTTTGCGCAGGATCTCCAACGAGGCATCCCAACGTGTCTTTTCCAGCGTATCTTCTGCCTCGAAGAAACTCTTCACAGCATTCCGGAACGCCAAGAAACTGCTGCACTCCTCAGCCAAGTCAAACAAGGCCTCTTTGTATCTGTTTCGGAAATCGACGAATGCTTCATTGGGCGTATCGCCAGAGCCAGCATTTGCACCTGGACACACGCCATACATCCACCATTTTCCGTCTTCATGTTCCATCACAGCTTTGCCCGTCACGACGATTCCCGCGAGGAATCCGCATCCAGTGACGACATCCTGCAATGTGAACACAAGCGGGTGGAGGTGTATCAATTCACTCATGTTTCACTCCAACTTGGTTTAGGTTTGGGCTTGTGTTGATTTTCGGCTCGTCAAGCGGCAAACTTGAACGGTTTGGAGAACATTAACACGCACAATTCGCCTTTGTCGCTCTTTTTGGGCCTTGTCAAGTGTAAATCTTTATGCTCACTCCTTGTTCGGGATGCGAGACAAAGGCATTACGAAGGTGGTAGCCCCACAGCGGACCGCCGGCCTTCAGATGCCTCAAATAGGAAAAGGCGCTGCCCTGTCACGGCGCCCTGTACCATTCAGTCTAGTATATTGTTGCCAGCGGACATCATTGATTATGGGTGGGTTAAGGAAGGCTCCACAGTTTTACAGGCGAAAAGCGCGAATTTTTTTGTCAGGATGCCGTGGCCTGGCGGAGAGAAGATGTTTGGATGGTATCCCTCGTGATTGACGGTTATGGTGATGTTTCTCATGAGCTCGCAATCCGAAGGTTTCTCTGGTCGTCCTTCTTTCTCCATCATGCGCCGGGGGAGGGTTATTTTCTGCAAAGCGGTTCCCCGAGGTTCATGCTGTCGCACCCTTCGCTCAGCCACCCCACGGACGAAGACCTGTCCGCGGGGACCCCGGCTTTCCACCCCACGGACGAAGACCTGTCCGCGGGGACCCCGGCTTTCCACCCCACGGACGAGGACCTGTCCGCGGGGACCCCGGCTTTCCACCCCACGGACGAAGACCTGTCCGCGGGGACCCCGGCTTTCCACCCCACGGACGAAGACCTGTCCGCGGGGACCCCGGCTTTCCACCCCACGGAC